>Ga0209647_1000060_pt1 | contig 85467 bp, 58 predicted proteins | sample GraSoi_2013_60cm_FD_185827 | JGI IMG/M metagenome (GOLD analysis project Ga0209647, IMG submission 185827) | Grasslands soil microbial communities from the Angelo Coastal Reserve, California, USA - Sample 9_17_2013_60cm (SPAdes) (version 2) | ecosystem: Environmental > Terrestrial > Soil >...
GGCGTCAGCGACCTCAGCCTGCTGATCGATGAGGGCTATCGCTGGTTGGACAGGGGCGACGTCATCCGCAAGCAGATCGGCACGGACTCCGCGAAACTGCGGCGCGACTCGCCGCGCCTGCATGCCGCTGATTTCAGTGTTCCGGTGCTGATCCTGCACGGCGACCAGGATCCGAACGTGCCGAGGAAGCAGTCGCAGGTCATGGATACCGCGTTGACGCACGCGTCCAAAGCGCATCGCTTTCTGCTGGTTCATGGCGCCGATCACTCATTCAACGCGGATTCCGGACGCGCTACCCTGCTCAAGGAAGTCGAGAGCTTCCTGGGCAGCCATATCGGTAACGCGCCGGCGGCGCCGCCACCGGCTCCTTAAGACCCGCTGTCCCTGGGGCGTTGATCGGGCGTACGGGCTTCGGCAGCCAGGGTCTCGAAGGCAATCTGCTGGAGCGCGTGCGCCTGAAGCGGCGTCATGCCCAGCTCGGACGCGGCCAGCTCCTTGTCCCCCAGGGCGCGCGGGTCCTTGCCCGTGACGCTGCCGAAAATCAACAGCGCCTCGAGGTAATAGCCGTAGTTGCTGGCGTGGTAATTGTCCGGTGCCCACAAATCGATTTGACCTGCCGGGACGGGCAGGAGCGGGTTACGCACCGCGATGGCACCCTCGATCGCCCGATTCCAGGCCTGGCCCACGGGTATGACTGCGGCGATGAGCGGCGAGTGGCGGGCGGCGCTGTCGCAGGCGGCCCGTAAGTCGAGGGCCATGCGATCGATGGGTTGGCCGAACCAATGCCCGGAGGGCAGATAGGTTTGATCGGCTCGCGACCAGGTGGCGACCAGCCGCACATCGACGCGCGCATTGCGGGACTGGAACAGCTGTGCGAGCCGCGCGGAATATTCGATGACCTTGGCGGCATTACCCGGGTCGCCTTCGTCCAGCGTGCTGTACGGTTGCAGGACGACATGGTCCCAGGCGCGCGTGATCAGCGCTGCCTTTTGCGTGTAGTGAAAATCCAGGTTCTTGCCGCCCGCCGCCTCCAGGCTGACCTCATAGTGGAGGCCGGCCTCGCTGGTGAAGATTCTGAACAGGGCCGGCACGCCGCCCGTGCCCTCGTGGTTCAGATCCGTCACCGATTCGGGCCGGTAATTCTGGACCGGCGATAGCGCACCGACCGTGAAGCTGTTGCCGATGAAAAGAATCGTATCAGCGTAAGCCGGCGCGCCTGTCCAGGGGGCGATCAGCAGGAACGCCGTGATCCGCGCAATTCTCGAGAGTGGCCGCACCATCGCTCTGGTCCTGTTGGTCTAGTCTGCTTAAGTCCAAGCCCAGTTCAGTCTGCGAAGAATCGCTATCCAACCCGATTGGCAGTCCGTCGCGTCGCGTGCCTGGATTGCCACAGTGCGAACTCTCGCTCAATTTGCTCCAGCGTCTTGCCTTTGGTTTCCGGCACCCGCAGGAGAATGAACAGGAAACCGATCAGGCAAACCGCGCCGTAAGTCCAGAAGGTCTTTGCGGCCCCCAATCTGTGGTTGAGTATCGGGAAAGTAAAGGTCACCAGGAAGCAGGCGACCCACAGCGCCGACACGGAGACCGAGACCGCGAGGCCCCGAATGCGGTTCGGAAAAATCTCAGAGATCAATACCCAGGTCACTGGCGCAAGCGACAGGGCGTAGCAGCCAATGGTACACAAGGTGAGCAGGAGCACACCGAGGCCCTTGATGCCGGCTGCGTAGGCGCATCCAAGCAGGACATGTGATAGCGCGATGCCGGCGCAGCCGTACAGCATGAGCGCGCGCCGGCCCAGACGATCCACCCACGCCAGGGCGACCAGGGTAAATACCAGATTCAGGGCTCCTGTTACGACGATATTAAAGAGGACGTCACTGACACCGTACCCCGCGTTGCGATAGATCTCCTCGGCGTAGTTGAAGATCACATTGATGCCGCTCCACTGCTGCAACACGGCGAGACCCACGCCAGTCAGTAGAATGCGAACGACGCCAGGGGCCAGTATTTCCCGCCACGCGGCGCCCATCCGCTCTTCGCCGTCGAGCGACCGGCCTATCTCCACCAGGGACTGACGGGCGTGATCTTCACCGCCGATGCGCGCAAGGATTTCGCGGGCCTTGCCGGCGTTGCCACTCTTGGCCAGCCAACGGGGACTTTCCGGGATGAACCAGGCGCTCAGAAAGTAAACCACCGACGGCGCGGCAACGGCAGTGAACATCCATCGCCACCCCAGTTGGCCATTCCAGGACAGACGGATTCCCTCTGCCGACGCACCGTCCGGAACAGCCTGTGCGATCGACCAGTTGACGATCTGTGCGGCAAGAATGCCGACGACTATCGCGAGCTGGTTCAGCGAGACCAGGCGCCCGCGCCATTGGGCGGGGCTGATCTCAGCGATATACATCGGGGACAGGTTGGACGCCATGCCGATGGCCACGCCGCCCACGATTCGCCAGGCGACAAAGGCGGAGAAGTGCTGCGCCCAGCCGGTGTAGATCGATGAAACCACAAACAGAAATCCGGAGGCAATCATCAACCTCTTGCGGCCGAAGCGATCGCTGAGCGCTCCGCACGCAATCGACCCGATCAAGCAGCCGAGGAGCGCACAGCTATTCGCCCACCCGACCTGCGCTTCCGAGCTCAGCTGGAAGAAAGCTTCGTAAAAGGGCTTCGCACCGCCGATCACGACCCAGTCGTAGCCAAATAGCAGGCCACCGAGGGCGGCCACGGCTGAGACCAGCCAGACATACGACGCCCGGCGTCTCGTGACTACCATTCGGCAACGCTGCCATCAGCGTGGCGCCAGAGTGGATTGCGCCAATCCCGGGCAACCCGGCTCGCCTCGCTAACGCGTTCTTCGTCTATCTCAACCCCCAGGCCTGGCAGCGGCAGAGGTGCGATGTACCCTTGCTCGATCCGAAAGTCGTCTTTATTGCGCACATAATCAAGGAGTTCGGACTGCTGGTTGTAGTGAATGCCCATGCTGTGCTCCTGCAGCATCGCGTTACGCGAGACGAAATCGATCTGCAGGCAGGCCGCGAGTGCAATCGGACCCAGGGGGCAGTGCGGTGCGAGTGCCACGTCGTAGGCTTCGGCCATCGCTCCAATCTTGAAGCATTCGCTGATGCCCCCGGCGTGCGAGAGATCAGGCTGCAGGATTGCGATGCCGCCAGCCGCCAGCACACGCTTGAACTCGGCGCGGGAATACATGCGCTCGCCGGCCGCCAGGGGAATGGAAGTCCTGGCGGCGAGACTTGGGTAATACTCCGAGTGCTCCGGCAGGACCGGCTCTTCGATGAACAGCGGCCGGAAGGGCTCGAGTTCACGCAGCAGCACCGCTGCCATCGGTCCGCTGACACGACCATGAAAGTCGATGCCATAGCTGATCCCGGTACCGAATGCAGCGTGTATCTGGGCTACCTTGGCTACCGCATCATCGATCGCACGCGGCGAGTCGATCAGCGCCAGTTCCTGGGTGCCATTGAGCTTGAAGGTATCGAACCCGGCGTCGACCAGCCTGCGGATGTCTTCAATGATCTCGGCAGGGCGATCCCCACCGACCCAGCGGTAGGTTTTCATGCGATCGCGCACCAGACCTCCGAGCAGCTGATAGACGGGCACCCCCAGGGCCTTGCCCTTGATGTCCCAGAGTGCCTGATCAATCCCGGCAATCGCGCTCATCAGGATCGGGCCACCGCGATAGAAGCCGCCGCGATACATGGTCTGCCACAGATCATTGATCCGCGCAGGGTCCTTGCCCAGCACGAAGTGCGCGAGCTCCTGCACGGCCGTCTCAACCGTGCGGGCACGGCCCTCGACGACCGGTTCGCCCCAACCGACGATGCCCTCATCCGTCTCCATTTTCAGGAACAGCCAACGCGGTGCGACGTGGTAGGTACTGAGCCGCACGATCTTCATGGCGCCGCCTCCCGAAAAATCCGTAAGTACGCCCCGGCCATGCGGATCTCAAGCGTCGGCGTGCAGTACACCCTTGAGCCTGCGAGGGTCATTCGTGATAAAGCTGCAGGCGCCCGCCGTCGATGGCGATGTCGGCGCCGTTGATGAACGGTGCTTCATCGCTCGCGAGGAAGAGGGCGGTGTAGGCCACCTCGCTCGGTGTGCCGATGCGCCTGCACGGAATCAGCTCGGCCTGGCGCCGGCGTGCCGCTTCCGGATCGGGTTGGGCTGCGAGCCACGCTTCGGTCTGGGACGTCAGAATCAGTCCCGGCGATATCGAGTTGACGCGGATGCCGCGCGGCGCATATTCGATCGCGAGCGCACGCGTGAGACCGATCAGGCCATGTTTGGCGACCGGATAGGGGAAGCAGCCGGGAATGATCCTGTGGCCGTGGACTGAGGCAATATTCACGATGCTGCCCGCGCCCCGCGACAGCATGGCAGGCAGCACGGCTTTGGCAACGATCCAGGCTGCCTTCAGATCGAGTTCCAGGCAACGATCCCATTCGGAATCAGGCAGTTCCAGCGGCGCGGCGAACACGTTGGCACCGGCGTTATTGATCAGTACATCGAGGCTGCCAAAGCGATCCAGACTCGAGGCGACGGCCGCCGCCACCTGTGCCGGCCGGGTGACGTCTGCGGCGACATCCAGAATTCCGTCGGCGCCAGGGTAGGCGAACTCCCGGTCCAGCCCGACAACTTGCGCGCCCTCGTCGGCAAAGAGCATCGCCACCGCGGCGCCTATGCCGCGGGCGGATCCGGTAACCATTGCAACTTTGCCTTGCAGGCGATTCGCCATCATTTGGGTCCAGCAGGTGCGGCGGGCGCGGCGCTAGTCCGTCGGCACGGAAGGCGTTACATCGGAGAGGCCGTGGACTTTCATCGAAGCTGCGATGCCGGAGAAACGCGGCTGGAACGTCCGCGCTCCGTCCTGACCGTCCTGGAGATGGACAGCGCCGTATTGGCCAGCAGGTTTTTCATGGCCTGGCGAGCCGTGACCGCCTCACGCTTGCGAATGGCCTCCAGCACCCGCTCATGCACCCCGAGTGAATCAAAGGGATTGGCGGAACTCTGAGCCGAGTGGAATAGCAGCGTCTCGAGCGCCGCACGGATCAAGGCCCCCAGGGGCCGCATGAACGGATTGCCGGTGGCGTCCAGTATAGCCTCGTGAAAGCGCAAATCGGCGCTCGTCCACTGCTCGACATTCTTCGCCGACACCATGGCCGCGTAGGCCGACTCGAGCATCTTGAGCTGGCGCGCCGTGTGGTTCGCGGCGGCCAGAGCGGCGGCCTCGGGCTCGATGACCGCCCGGAGCTGCTGGAAATTCTGCGCAAAATCCGAGTAGTCCACGACCCGGCAGTACAAGTGCAGAATCATCGGATCGAGCAGGTTCCAGTCGGTCCGGGGTCGCACGCGTGTGCCGCTCTTGGTGCGGGACTCAATCAGTCCCTTGGCGGCCAGAATCTTGATGGCCTCGCGCAGCACCGTGCGACTCACGCCCAGTTCGCTGATCAGCTCTGGCTCCGTGGGAATCGACGTTAGCGGCGCATAGGCACCATTCATTATCCGTAAGCCGATCTCTTCCGCAACCATGCCGAGCAGGCCGCGGCCGCCGCTCTGGGGACGGAGCGGGGTGCGAGCGGGTCGTCTGGATCGGGCTGGTTTCCCGGTTGACATCGGAATTAATCGTATCATACGATGAAAGCGTGAAATAGAGGTGACCCAGCCGATCAGCTCATCGACACCGTCGTGTACCGATTTGGAAACCCAGTCCCGCCTCGGCCGGCGCGGCGCTCCTTGCCGAGCGGACGATCGCTGCTAGACTGGCCGCCACGGGCCTGTTTTCGCATGCCAACAAGAACAAAATCCGTTCGGGGTGGAGGCGCTCTGCTGAGCCTGAGCCTGAGCATGCTGGCGCTGTTTGCGCCATGGCGGTGCAACGCCGGCCCTGCGGCGAGGGTCTCATCGCGTGCCGATGCCAGTCCCTTCCTCGGGCGCTGGGACGTCACCCTGAGCACGCCCGGGCATGAGCTGGGCTCCTGGATCGAAGTCTCGCAGGGAGGCGGTGTGCTGACGGTGCGCATGGTGGGCCGCTGGGGCCACGCGCGCGTGCTGCCGGAGGCGGAGATCATCGGTGATCGGATCCGCTTCGTATCTCCGAAGGAAGAGGAGGGGCGCGCGGATTCCGACATGGTCTTCGAAGCGCGCCGGGTCGGGGCGGAACTGCTGGGCGATACCACAGGCCCCGATGGCACTGTGTGGAAATGGCGCGGCGTGCGCGCGCCGGCCCTTAAGCCTCGGCGTGGGGTCCAATGGGCCAGTCCCATTACCCTGTTTGACGGCAAGGACATGAAGGCCTGGCGCATGGCTGAGGCCGGGACCAGTCATCCGTGGCTCATCAAGGAGGGCGCGCTGGTCAGCCCGGGGCAGGGCCCCGACCTGCTGACGGTGGCACAGTTTGGTGATTTCAAGCTGCACATCGAGTTCAATTGTGAGGCGGGCGCGAATAGCGGCATTTATCTGCGGGGCCGCTATGAAGTGCAGGTCGAGGACGATGCGGTTCCCGAGACACCGGACATGCGCCTGGGCAGCGTTTACGGATTTCTCACGCCTACGCCCCCCGTCTCGCGCGATCCTGGAGTCTGGCGCACCTACGACATCACCTTTATCGGGCGCAACATCACCGTCGTGCTCGACGGACGGACGATCATCGATCATCAGGACGTTCCCGGCATCACTGGTGGCGCCCTCGACAGCCACGAGGCCCTGCCAGGGCCGATCTACCTGCAGGGCGGCGAAGTAGGCCACGTTGCCTATCGCAACATCGTCATCACGCCTGCGCGGGCCAGCCCCTGATGAGGAGTCGCCGCGTACATTCCCGCCGCCAATTCCTCGCGCAGGCCGGGGCAGTCGCGGCGGGCAGCGTGGGTGCTACGGGCCTCGCGAGCGGCGGCACAGCGGGGAGCTCTTGCGCAGCTGAGTCAACCAGCCTGTGCGGTGAATGGTCCTTCCGGGTGGATCCCGAGAATCAGGGCACGCAGCAGCGCTGGTACCAGGCCGATGAGGCCCGCAGCGGCTGGCGAGCGGTTTCGGTGCCGCACACCTGGCAAGTGGAGGCCGCTTTCGCCGACTACCGCGGTATCGCCTGGTACCGGAGAAGCTTTGACGCACCGCCTGAATGGGGTGCCCGCACAGTGCGGATTGAATTCGAGGCCGTCTTCCACTCGGCCACGGTCTGGGTCAATGGGCAGCCGGCCGGCGAGCACGCCCGCAAGGGCTACACGTCGTTCACGCTGGACATCACGGGTCTGGTTCGCTTGGGCCAGCCCAATACCGTTGCTGTCCGCGTCGATGGTGGCTTCAACGACCAGATGCTGCCGCGGAATCAGTCCAGTGACTGGGCGCATGACGGTGGCATTTATCGGCCGGTGCAGCTCCTGATCACCCCAAGGGCTTTTGTGGAGCGCGTCGATATCGAAGCGCTGCCCGAGCTCGGCAGCGGCAACGGACTGCTGAGCATTCATGCCTATCTTCGCAATACAGGCTCGGGCGTCTGGCGGGGCCGGGCGGCTTACCGCGTCATTGACGAGGCAACCGGGCTGACGGTATTGACCAGCGTCGATCAGATGAGCGTCACCATGGAGGCGGGCGCGAGCCTGACGCAGGAAATCGCGGCCACGCTGCGCCAAGCGCAATGGTGGCATTTCGATCATCCGCATCTTTACCGGCTTCTATTCAGCATTTCCAACGGCGCAGAATCACATCAGCTCTCGACCACTTTCGGAGTGCGGAAATTCGAGGCCAGGGGGAGCGCGCTCTACCTGAACGGTGAGCGGGTCAGGCTCATGGGAGTCGAGCGCATGGCGGGGAGCAACCCCGAGTTCGGCATGGCGGAGCCGGGCGAGTGGATCACGCACGATCACGATGAGCTGAAGCGCCTGAATTGCCACTTCACGCGCGTGCATTGGCCACAGGACCGGCGCGTGCTCGACTGCTGCGACCGGCACGGCATTCTCATGCAGAGCGAGATTCCGGCCTGGGGCTATGACACCTTCGCAGGCATGAGTACCGATCCGGGTCGCGCGATCGTGGAAAACGGGCTGGCGCAGTTGCGCGAGATGATTGCGCGCGACCGGAACCACCCTTCAGTGGTGATCTGGGGTCTGGCCAATGAGATCGGCGGACAGAATCCTCCGGCGTACCAGTTTGTGAAACACATGCTCGCCGAAGCCAAGCGGCTCGACCCGAATCGGCTGTGTGCCTATGCGTCGAACTCCCTGGGGGCCAATCCGGAGCGGGACGTCGCCGGACTGATGGACGTCATCGAAGCCAACGAATATTACGGAACGTGGGCTCCGGGAACCCCGGAGACCGTGGCCCGGCACCTGGACAGTTTGCATGCTGCATTTCCGGACAAGCCGGTGATCATTTCAGAATATGGTTACTGTGCCTGCACGGACGACCGCCCGGAGGGTGATCAACACCGCATTGAAGGGCTGCGTTCCCACGACGCTGTGTTTCGCTCCCGGGAGTTCGTGGCCGGCGCCATTTTCTTCTGCCTCAACGACTACCGGACGCATGTCGGTCATAGCGGAGTGGGTGCCCTGAAGCAGAACGTGCACGGCGTAGTGGATGTGTTTGGGGCACACAAGCCCTCGTTTGCAGTGTTGAGCCAGGAATTGAGCCCGGTGGAAGCGCTCAGCGTCGACAATCTCCTGAATGCCTTTCATCTGCGCATCAGGACACGGGCCGATGTGCCGATGCATGCGCTGCGCGGCTATAGGCTCCGGGGGCTGCACTACGGTGTCGGTGACACCCCGCTCGAACAGCAGGTGGTCGAGCTTCCGGATATCGCCGCGGGCTCCGAATTAAGCGTGGACCTCAAGTTCAGCCAGGCGGACGTGCCACTGCGCGTGGCGTTTGATGTCTTGAGACCGACCGGTTTTTCGGCCTGCTCGCTGATCTGGAAGGCATGAGCAGGAAGCGCTCTGGCCGCCCCGAGCCTTGCGTCCCCGGCATTGACGTGGGCGGCACGAAATCCCGCGCCGGCCTGTGCAGCCGGCGATCGCGCGCCATCCGCTGCCTGGGCGGTGGATTGGGATGCGCGCCGGGAAGATACGGGTCGGTGTTTCGCGCGGCTCTGCCACGCCATACCTGGGGACCCGGTATGCGTCGACTACCGGTCCGGCAGGCGCAACTTGCAACAAGAGCGGGCCTGATTGGCGCCGCGCAGTGCGCTCCCGAGGCCTGAGACCATGCCGGATACGAAATCGCTGCGGCCCGTGGGCGTCGGCCTGATCGGCTCACAATTCGTCACTTCCATTCACGCCGAGGCCCTGCGCGCCTGCGCGCAGGCGGAACTGAGGGCTATCGCCTCCCCGACGCCGGGCAACGCCGAAGCGTTTGCCCGTCGCCATGGCATCCGAAAGCATTTCACCGACTATCGGGAGTTGCTGGAACTTCAGGACGTCGACATGGTGGTGGTGGGCGTGCCGAATGATCTGCACTGCGCCATCGCGCTGGCCGCCGCCGCCGCCGGCAAACACGTTGTGATGGAAAAGCCCCTGTGCCTGAACCTGGCGGAGGCCGACCAGATGATCGCGGCCTGCCGCAAGGCCCGGGTCAAGCTGATGTACGCCGAGGAATTGTGTTTCGCGCCCAAGTACGTGCGGCTCAAGGCGCTCCTGGACGAAGGGGCGCTCGGCCGGCCGATCCTGCTCAAGCAATCGGAGAAGCACGGCGGTCCGCACGCAGCCCACTTTCTCGATGTCGCACGCTCTGGCGGTGGTGTCACGATGGACATGGGCTGCCACGCGATCGAATTCTTCCGCTGGATGCTGGATCGGACCCCGGTCAAATCCGTCTATGCCCAGATGAGCACATCGGTACATGCCGGCCGGACGCGCGGCGATGACAACGCGATCCTGCTGCTGGAGTTTGCCGATGGCACGACCGCGCTGGCCGAGGAAAGCTGGACCAAGCTCGGGGGCATGGATGACCGCGCCGAGGTGCACGGGTCAAAAGGCGTTGCGTACGCCGACCTGCTGCACGGCAACGCCATCGAAACCTACAGCAGCACCGGCTATGGCTACGCGGTCGAGAAGGCCGGCGCCACGACGGGCTGGAGCTTCCCCATGTATGAAGAGGCGTGGAACTATGGTTTTCACGGCGAAATGGCGCATTTCGTCGACTGCGTGCAAAACGGGCGCGAGCCGCTGCACAACGGCGAAGACGGCAGGGCGGTGCTCGAAGTGATATTCGCCGCCTACCAGTCGGCGCGTACGGGAAGCAAGGTGGCGTTGCCCTTTGCCACCGCGGCGCCTAAGCCCATCGATCTGTGGCTGGCCGATGCCTGAGTCCATCAACCGCGCAAGGCGCGAATTGCTGCAACTGGGCGCGCTGTGGGCCTCATTGCCGCTCGCGGCGGGCGCCGCGATGCCGAGCCTGGCTGGAACAGCGCCGCTGGGGCAACTGGGCTACCGGCAACTGCGGCTGGCACGCGGTCCGCTGCTGAGCCAGGCCGAGCAGAATCATGCGCTGCTGCTGAACATGGACGAGGACGCGCTGCTGCGCCCGTTCCGGATTCGCGCCGGCATGGCCGCCCCAGGCCACGACATGGGGGGCTGGTACGATACCTACGCATTCGCGCCGGGCGCCACCTTCGGCCAGTGGCTGAGCGCGCTGTCGCGCTATTATGCGATCACAGGCCACGCGCCGACCCGCGCGAAAGTCCAGCGCCTGGTTCGTGCCTACGCGGCGACGATCGAGGCGGAAGGCAGGTTCTATCAGGACAACCGCTTTCCCGCCTACATTTACGACAAGCTGGTCGGCGGCCTCGTTGACGCACGGGTGCTCGCCCATGACGCGAGCGCGGTCCGGGAGCTGCATCGGACCACGGCGGTGGCCGAGCCCCATCTGCCGCCTCATGCCATGCCGCACAATGACAAGGCCAGGCCCGGCGAAGACTTCACGCAGCACGCCTGGGATGAGAGCTATACCCTGCCGGAAAACCAGTTTCTGGCCTGGCAGCTCACCGGCGATGAGCATCATCGCGCGCTGGCGCGCCGCTTCCTTTACGACGACTTCTTTGCGGCCCTGGCCCGCGGCGAGAATGCGCTGCCGGGCAAGCACGCCTACAGTCACGTCAATTGCCTGAGTTCGGCGGCCAGCGCCTACCTCTCACTCGGTACGCCCCTGTATCTGGACGCCGCCCGGAATGGCTTTGAGATGATCGACGCACAGAGCTTTGCCACGGGCGGCTGGGGTCCCGCTGAGCACTTCATCGAGCCCGGCAGCGGCGGGCTGGGTGAGAGCCTGAAGGAGGAGGCCAGGAGCTTCGAGACGCCTTGCGGGTCGTACGCACATTTCAAGCTGACCCGCTACCTGCTGCGGATCACGCGCGATGCCCGTTACGGAGACAGCATGGAGCGCGTGCTGTACAACACCGTGCTGGGTGCACTGCCCATCCGGGCGGCCGGCCAGGCCTTCTACTATTCGGATTACACGCGCAGCGCCACCAAGGGCTTTTTCTCCGAGCGCTGGCCCTGCTGCTCCGGGACCCTGCCGATGATTGCCGCGGACTACGCGATCAGCGGCTGCTACACGGACTCCACGGGCCTGTATGTGAACCTCTACGTGCCCGGCCAGGTGAGCTGGCGCCAGGGCAGTGCGGCCTGCAGTCTCGCGATCCACACCGAGTACCCGCACGCAGCCGACATACGCATGGTCGTGCAGGTCCAAAGTCCGCAGACCTTCACGATTCACCTGCGCATACCGGCCTGGGCCACGGGCGCAAGCCTGCGGGTCAACGGGCGCCGTGCGGACGCGCCACTGCAGCCGGGATCGTTCGCCGCCGTCCGCCGCGAATGGCGGGCGGGCGATCGCCTGGAACTCGAGCTGCCTCTGTCCCTGAGGCTGCAGAGCGTGGATCTGCAGCATCCCGATACCGTCGCGCTGCTCGCCGGTCCCCTGGTGCTGATGCGCATGCTGGAGCCCGGGCCGGCCGCCTCAACCGCCCTGACGCAGACGGAATTACTGTCCGCGCAGCGCAGTGGGCCCGGAGTGGCGGAGTGGAAAGTCGACGCCGCGGCCGCAACCGTCCGCTTGCGGCCGTTCATCGACATCTCAGGCGAGCGTTATTCCACCTATCAGGACGTGCGCCCCGCCTGAGTGGATTCGTGCAACCGGGCGTCGTCGCGACGCGTCAGTGGAACAGGTTGCGCCCGGTGAGGGGTTGCAACGCGGCCTCGGCCCCCGCCCAGCTGACGCGCAAGGTCGCCCCGCCTTCCGCCTGAAAGTAGCGCAACCGGAACCTGTGCTGGCCACGGCGCAAGGGAATATGGCCCGTGACCACCCGGCTCGGGTGGTTGCCATCGTTGTCGACCACGGTTTCATCATCGATTTCCAGCACCGAGCCGTCGTCCGATTCCACGGCGAACTGGTAGTAGCTGTCGGCCGGGACGCTTACAGTGCCCTCGAAGCGGACGGCGTAGTTCGACGTCCGGTTGAACTGCTGCAGCTCAAGGGACTCGGTCACCCCGCTTGCGATCGGCGTGATCTCATCGAACCCCCGGGCGCTCTTGAACGCGCCCTCGACCAGCGCGTAGCGCAGCCCGGGTTCCTGGGCCACTTCGGCCATCGCCTCTAGGTACGGGCGCCGCAGGAAGCTGGCGCCATACACCGCGCTGCGCCGCCCGCCTGGCGCGACGACAATGAGATTCAGAGTCTTTTTGTCGTTGAGTGGCAGTTGCAGCTGGAACGGTGCTTCATAGCGCGGCGAGGCCTCACCCGGATCGCTCCCATCGAGCGTGTAGTAGATCCGGCTGGCGGCGAGCAGGCTGTTGAGCTCGATCAGCACATGATCGCTCGTGGTCGAATAGAAATCCTTCAGGCCGTCGGGTTCCGGTATCCGGTAGTGCACGTCCTGCTGGTCCAGGCGATCCAGCTGATAAGCCAGGCGGTGATGAAAATCAGCATAGTCCCGGTCCGCCGCCGGGGACCAGACCGCCTCGGACAGGGCCAGCAAGCGTGGGAACAGCATGTATTCGAGGTAATCGGGTGTGGCGATGTATTCCGTCCAGACACTGGCCTGCGCGCCGAGCACGTATTGCCGCTTGACCTCCGGCAGTTCCTTCGGGATCGGCTCGTAACTGTAGACCTTGTCGAGAGGGACGAAGCCCCCGATATTCTCAGGTTCGCGCCTGGGATCGCCCTGGCCGTAGTCGAAGTAGCAAAAATCGGTGGGGGTCATGATCACCTGGTGGTCCTGCCGCGCCGCCTCGATGCCCCCGCCCTCTCCGCGCCAGGACATCACGACGGCTCCTGCGGCCAGGCCTCCTTCGAGGGTCTCATCCCAGCCGATCATCTGTTTTCCCCGGCTCTTCAGATCGCTGCCGACGCGCTTTACGAAGTAGCTCTGCAGCTGATCCTCGTCCTTCAGGCCATGGCGCTTCATGATGGCCTGCGCTTCGGGGCTGTTTCTCCAGCCGCTCTTGTTCACCTCATCTCCGCCGATGTGGATGTAAGGGCCGGGGAACAGCGCCGCGACTTCACGGAGCACGTTGTGAAGGAAAGAGAAGGTCTGCTCGGTGGGGCATAGCACATCCGCGTCCCCGCGCGCGCAGGCGAGGTACGGGTAGGCCGCCACCGCGGCTCCAGAATGGCCCGGCATCTCGATCTCGGGAATTACCGTGATGTAGCGCGCCTGGGCGTAGGCGACGATGTCCCTGATCTGCGCCTGTGTGTAGTACTGCGCCTCGGCCCCGTTGCGATCCACGGCCCCCGATTGCAATCCGGTCAGGCGCGGGTACTTCCTGATCTGGACGCGCCAGCCTTCGTTGTCAGTGAGGTGCCAGTGAAACCGGTTGATCTTGTATTGAGCCGCCAGATCGAGCAGCTTCTTGAGGTAGCTCACCGTGAAAAAATGTCGCCCGACATCGAGCAGCAATCCGCGATACCCGAAGCGTGGGTAATCTGTGATGTCGAGGCTGGGCAGCTCAATTGCCTGCGCTTGATGCGCCGGCAGAAGTTGCGTCAGGCTCTGCATGCCGTAGAACAAGCCGGCGTCTCGGCCGCTGACCCGAACGCGGTCGGGGCCGATGGTCAGGCGATAGCCTTCCGCGGGCACTGAGTGGCTGCGGGCCGAACTGAATTCGATGAAGTGGCCGCTTTGTGTCGGCACGCCACCGAGACGTAGCCGCCGCCCATACCGCGCGTACAGCTGATCATCGAAGAGGGCGGCGATGCGGCGCGACTCGCGATCGCTGGCCAGGAGTCGGGTCTGATCATTGAGCGGGAAGCTGCCGGGCAGCGGCTTCACCGTCACCGGCCGGGGCACTATATTCACGGCCGGCAGGGTGGCAGGATCCGCGCGCGCCACAGCTGCAGCCGAGAGCAGGAACAGAACCCCGGCGCGGCGAGACCAGCCCCTCACGGTGCTCAGCCGGGGCGCGGGCCTGAAATGCGCCGGGAGAGCCGCAGGTCGCGCGAGGAGGTACCCACATACACGGTGCGCGCGCCTGGCGCGGGGTGCCAGTGCGAATCGGCATTCGACCAGTAGCGCAGGCGCTCGGGCAGGACGTGCATGCGCACGCGCTGCGCCTGGCCTGCGCCCAAGCTGATGCGCGCAAAATCGGCGAGCGCATGGACTGCAAAGGCGGCGCCCGCCGGGGGCTCCTCAGGCGCCCCGAGGTAGACCTGCACGACCTCATCGGCGGCAAGCCTGCCCGCGTTGCGAATCGTGCAGGCCATGTCCAGGCCACCGTCCGCACCACGGCGAACCGACAGCTGCGAGTAGTCAAAGCGGGAGTAGGACAACCCGAATCCGAAAGGGAACAGCGGTTCGATACCGTGGCGGTCGAACCAGCGATAGCCAATATCCACCGCTTCGGCGTACTGCGTCTTGCCCGCCATGCCGGCGGAGGAGCGCTCGGGATGCGCTGGATCATTCGCCACCCCGTCCTCCAGGCGCCGCGGCCAGGTGAAGGGCAATCGTCCGGCGGGGCTGGTTTTGCCCGTCAGGAGATTCGCGGCCGCCCAGCCCCCTTCATCGCCCGTGTACCACATCTCGAGCACCGCCCGCACGTCCTTGAGCCAGGGCATCGCCACGGCCTGACCGGTATTGAGTACGACGACCGTGTTCGGATTGACGGCCGCAACGGCGGCGATCAGCCGATCCTGATCGCCGGGCAGGCCGAAGTGGGGCCGATTGCGGTTCCACGCAAACACGACCGCGACCTTCGATGAGCGCGCCGCCGCAACCGCATCGGCAAAGTCCTGCTCCTTCATCGCCGGCGTGACCCAGGCGAGGCGGACCTGCACCGCATCGCCGCTCGCGTCGGCCTTGACTTCGACCGTGAAGGAGTGCTCCCCGGCGCTCAGTTTCACCAGGCGGCGCACGTTATCCAGGGCGTCCGTGGTCGGCACGACGTTGTCCCGGTTGGCAAACACGATCTCGCCGTGTCCGCCCCACCAGGCCATCTGCCCGACGGTGCGGCCATCAATCGTCAGCTTGCCCGTCGCGCCGAGCAGCTGCAGATTGATGTCATAGTCGCCCGCGACCGGCGCCGTCAGCGTGCCGCTCCAGCGGTGGTTCGAGCCGGCGGGCAGTGGGTCGCCGGAGCGGTGCGTGTAGTCAATGTGAGTATCGGGGACGGCAGGGGCGGATGCGGCATCGCTGCGCATGAGGTGAGTGATCGCCTCGGTGGGGATCGCTACGCCCGTCATGTCATCGGCCACCGCGAGCCTGATCCCGGCGCCGCCGACCGTGGACCTGAGCGCCTGCCACACGCCAATCTCGCGCGCGGCGCGCCCGTAGGACTGCTCGATCCCGTTGACGATCGCAAAGGTCTGTAGTGCGCCGGGCCCGATCAGAGCGAGGGACTTGAGATCGGTCGGACGCAGGGGCAATACACCATCATTCTTGAGCAATACTGCGGCGCGCTCGGCCGTGCGCTGGATGATCCGGGCGTTCGCCGCAGTGTCCTGCGACTGGATCGTATGCCGCGGCGGATGATCGAGCCACCCGAATCGTTCCATCTGTGTCAGCACGTGAGCGGCGGCGCGATCGATGTCCGCATCGCTGACCGTGCCTCGCTCGATAGCCTCGCCGAGATTCCTGGACACACCGGCGAGCGGCGGCGTGTCGCTGGCAGTGAACGCGGGCAGCGGAAACTTCTGCTCCTCCGGCACGCCGGCGCTCATAGTATTGACGAGATCGGTGATCTCCTCGTTCGTCATGGGGGGTTCGTCGGGCTCCTTGCCGAGCACAAAAAATGCCGACGGCCCGGTGCCCGGCTGCTCCATGTCCATCCCGCGGCGGATGAATTCAGCGCCGTGTGCCGCGCCCCAGTCGGAAGTCACGAATCCCTTGAACCCGTCCTCGCCGCGCAGGATCTGATTGAGCGCCTCGTCGTGACCGCAGGAATAGGTACCGTTGATCTTGCTGTAGGCGCACATGATGGAGGCCACGCCGGCGTCCACGACGGCCTTGAAGGGCGCCAGGTAAACCTCCCGCAAGGTCTGGCCGTCGACGAGCGCGTCGTCGGCCCCGTCGTAGGCGACGAAATGCTTGGCCTGCGCCATGACGCCGGCGGCTTGCGCTGCGACCACAAATTGTGCCGCGAGCGTGCCCGTCAGGACCGGATCCTCGCCGAGCGTGTTGTAGGCCCGTTCCCAGGTGGGATCGCGGTACATGTTGATGAACGGCTGCAGGATGACGTCGATGCCGAGCGCACGAGCATCACGGCCGATGAGCGCGCCGTTGGCTGTGGCCTCGGCGCGACTGAAGGTTGCCGCCATGGCGAGCGTGGAGGGCATCCCGGTCGATTCGTGGCGCACCAGCACGCCGGGCGGGCCATCGGCAAAGCGCAGGTCCGGTATACCCAGCCGCGGTACGCCGCGGGTCCAGCCCGCCTCGCCCTGGAAAACCGTATCAGGTTCCTGCGCGCCGCGGATGATGCCCGTCTTTTCCTCGCGCGACATCTGGGCGAGGAGGGATTGCACGCGGGGGCTGGGTTGATCGGCGAGGCCTGGGGTTGCAGCTGAAATTCCGAGTAGCAGCACTGACAGGATCGAGCTGCTGCGACGATGACCCGGCCCGGCCATTTTCCCATTGTACGGCAACGGGGCAGTAGAACCTGACTTGTGGAGTAGCGAATTCAAGATGCTGTGATTGTGGGTGGCGGCACGGCCGGTTGGATGACGGCGGCGCCGTACTGCGCGATGAATTCCGCATGCGTGGGCATCGTGTCGACACATGCCGAGATGACGCGCTGCGTGTCGGCCAGGAAGGCGCGTACGTCGTCGATCGTGCGCAGGTCGGCAAACGGGTGGTAGCCGCGCGCACGGATGCGCTGGCCTTCCATCACCTGTACCCAACTTAACTCACCAAACAGCTCGTTGTCCTCGCGGAAGAAGCGACCGTTGCTATGGTAAAGGTCGATCTTGTGCTGCAGCGTGGGCGGCACGTCCATTGCGCGGCAATACTGCCAGAAGGGCGTGTCGCCGCGCTCCGTGGCCTTGTAGTGCAGGACGATGAAATCGCGCACGCGCTCGTACTCGATGCGCGCCTGCTTGTTGAACTCGTCGATTTCGACCTGCTCGAAACCGCCGCGCGGGAACAGCGTCATCAGCCGCGAGACCGCCGTCTGGATCAGGTGGATGTTGGTGGACTCGATGGGTTCGAAGAACCCGGCCGCCAGCCCCATGGCAACGCAGTTCCGGTTCCAGACACGCTTGCGCCGGCCTGGCACGTAGGAGATGTGGCGCGGCTCGGCCAGCGGTTCGCTGTCCAGGTTCCCCATCAGGATCGCGGTGGCGTCCTCCTGGCCCATGAAGCGGCTGGAATACACGTGGCCATTGCCAATGCGATGCTGCAGCGGAATGCGCCACTGCCAGCCGGCGCCGTGCGCTGTGGCGCGCGTCATCGGGATCAGTGGCTCCACCGTGCGACTGGGCACCGCGATCGCACGATCACAGGGCAGCCAGTGCGACCAGTCTTCATAACCGGTGTGCAAGGTCTTCTCGATGAGCAGGCCGTGCATGCCCGAACAGTCGATGAACAACTCGCCTTGGACGCGGCGGCCATCCTCCAGCACAACGGCGCTGACGAAACCGTCCGGCTCGCGCTGCTGCACGGTGCCGATCTTGCCTTCAATGCGCTCGACGCCGTGGCGCTCCGCCAGCTGGCGCAGGAATCGGGCGTACAGGCCGGCGTCGAAGTGATACGCGTAGGCGATCTCGCCCAGCGGCGAGCCCGCCATGTCCTGTCTTGCCCGCATGAATTTGGCGCGGCGCGGGGCTACGGTGTTGATGGAGTAGTCACCGAGCCCGGAAGACAGTCCGGCATGCACGCCGCGCAGCCAGAAGTGCTGAAACGGCAACCCGTCCAGATCCGGGCCGAGTTTGCCGAAGCCGTGGATGTATCGGTCACCGATCGCGCCCCAGTTCACGAACTCGATGCCGAGCTTGAACGTGCCGCGCGTAGCGCGCAGGAACTCGGCCTCGTCGATGCCCAGGATGTGGTTGAAGCTGACGATATGCGGGATCGTCGCCTCGCCGACACCGACGATGCCGATCTCGTCGGACTCCACGAGCCGGATCGAGCAGCTACGCCTGAAGTGGTTCGAGAGCGCGGCGGCCGTCATCCAGCCGGCCGTGCCGCCGCCGACGATGACGATATCGCGGATCAGCGGCCCCGGCATGCCTCGACTCCCTGCAGCCCTTCGATGTCAGCCATTGCGACGCCGTGCAGCTTACACCGCACGGCGCCCGACCGCCCGGGCCTCAGAGCTTGTACGACGCGCCGAACAGCAGCACGCGGCCGAAGTCGTCGTACGTCCAGGGCAGCAGGCCGACCGAATTGCCGGCACTGCCCACCGTCTCTGGCGATTGCCGCGTGACTGCGGGCGCGTTGGTGAGGTTGTTCCCCTGCAGCAGCAGCGACAGGCCCTTGAGCGCACCCGTTTCAAAGGAGTAGCCGAGCTGCGCGTCGACCTGCCTCTCGGCGTCGATGTGCGTGCTTCTCAGTGTGTTCAGGATCACGCCGCGCGTCGTGGCCGTAAACGCCGAGCGGTAGCGCTGGCTGATCCGGGCAGAGAAACCGCTCTTCTCGTAATAGGCCGCGATGCTGTTGACGCCGCTGGAGAAGCCGTCGAGGTTGATCGGGTTGCCGTTGTCGTCCTTGGGCAGGCTGTTGCGCGTGTTCGATTCGCTCAGGATCAGGCCGACGCCCTCCAGCGCGGGCGTGAGCAGGCCGCCGTCGAGAGAGATCGACGCCTCGAGGCCGTAGACTTTACCGCCGCTGCCATTGTCCTGCGTGGTGATCGTGCCGAGGTTCGGATTGCAATTGGGCTGGGACGGCGCGCAGCCCGGCGTGAGCATCGGATTGTAGTTGGGGAAGCCTGTGAAGTCGCGTACGGTGGTGCGCTGGTAGATGAAGGTGTGCAGCTTCTTCAGGAACCCGGCGACGGCCACGTAGCTGCGCTTCTTGAAGTATCGCTCGAGCGAAAGGTCGACCGAGTCCGCGCGCCAGGGTTTGAGTTCGGGCTTGCCGCCTCCATTGGCGCTCCACGTGCCGATTGGGCTCCCAGGCAAAATCGCCGTGAGCACGGGCTGGTCGATACCAGCGCGCATGTCGTCCATGCGCGGCCGCGCCAGGGTCTTGCCCAGGCCGAAGCGCATGATCAGGTCCTGTTTCAGGTCGAACACCAGGTTGAGGCTCGGCAGGACGTCGTTATAGGTGGCGCCCCCGTGGATCGGCAGCACGGCACCCCCCGGCGGCCCGCCCGAGCCGGAGTCGTTCCAGGCGTAGCCATCGGCGCCCTGTTTCGTGTGCACGACCTGAATGCCCACGTTGCCGCGCACCGGCACGGTGCCCAGCGTCGAGCCGATGTCGAGCTTCAGGAAAGCGGTGGTAACTTTCTCATGCACCGCGAACTTGCTGGTCTGGGCCGACCACGGGTCCTTGGGGACAACGGCGTACAGGCTCATGATGCTCGGCACATCCCAGCTCAGCACGTTTTGGTGAATGCCGTCGACGTTGATCGTCACCGGTGCCCGCAACGCGCTCGCCGGAATCGCCTCCAGGGGGAGCCCCAACGTCGGGTCTGATGCCCCGGTCAGCTGCAGATAGAAGGCGTCGGACCTGACGGACTTGTCGCGCTGGTTGTAGGCGAGACCCACATCGACGCTTTTGAACCAGCCCCAGCCCACGCTGCGATTGGCCGACAACTGCACCGACTTGATCTCATCACTGAATTTCGGGTCGCGCATCTCGGCCCAATTCGGGTCGTTCGTAAGCTGCACGACAGCGGGGTCGGTTAGATTCTGTGGAGTGGACCAGGTTGCGTGATCTACGGTGCTGAGATGTGAGAAGTCGAACGTGCTGTTTGTACTTGCCCGCGCCACGGACTGGATATAGAGCTCGTCTCGGTCGGCGTGCGAATAGCCCAGGTCAGCCGTGCCCTTCCACTCATTGCCGAAATCCAGCTCGTTTCGCCAGCCGATCGAGCGGATCTTGTCGGTGCGGTCCCAGTTCTTGTCATAGACCAGGCTGTGGCCGTTGGTGACCGTGCCGCTGTCAATAACCGTGTTGCCGTTGACCACCGCAGTGCCAACATTGGTGAAATCCGCTGCCGGCGTGCTCCACAGACCAATGTCGACCACCCAGTGGTGCCCGACGCGGTCCTGCGTGAACTTCGAATAGTAGAGGTCGACGGTGCTCGTAAAGTGGTCGTTCGGCTTGAACTCCACCACGGCCATCAGGCCGTCGCGCACCTGTTTGCTGGCGGTGGCGCTGGACTCGAACCCCTGCGCGAAGACTGCGTGGTCCCCTGCGGTGCCCACGGCCGGTACGCCGGTGGCGCCCGCGCCCCACTGGCCGACGTAATCGCCGTAAGCCCAGGCCCCGTACTTCTTCGCCTGGCCCGGCGTGTCCAGATGCGCAAAACCCACTGCCAGACCAATCGTGTGGTCGGCAAACTGGTTAACGTAGGAGGCGCTGAATCGGTTGCCGTTGGCGCCATTGCCCGTGGACGAGAGGGCGCCATTGGAATTGTGCTCGCCGCGGACGCTGATATTCGCCTGGCGCTTATTCAGGCTAAGGGGCATCAGCGGCCGGATGTCGATGGTGCCCGACAGGCCCTGGCCCACCACCCCGGCGTCCACGGTCTTGTACACCAGGACCTGGTTCACCAACTCCGAGGGGAACTGGTCGTATTCGGCCGAGCGCCCTTCACTGGAACTCACCACCTGGCGCCCGTTGAGCAGCGCGCCGGCGTAGTCTTCACCCAGGCCGCGAATAGAGATCGCCGCCGGCCGGCCTTCGATCCGCTGTGCCGCCAGACCCGGCAACCGCGCAATGGAGTCGGCGATGCTGGTGTCGGGCAGCTTGCCGATGTCCTCGGCGCTGACGACCTCGACGATGGAGGTCGATTCCCTTTTCGTGGTGATCGAGGCCTCAATTGAGTGGCGGATGCCGGTGACGACCACCTCTTCGAGCGAATCGCCGGCGACGGCCTGCTGAGCCTGGGCTGCTCCGCCCGCCAGGAGGGCCGCGACGGCGGCGGCCACGGTATTGCGGGTCGCAGGGCGGCAAAGCGAAGCGCGGTAGCCAGCCCGGTACGCGGCACGATTCTTCATCTCACTTTCCCCCTGATTCTTGATTGGAAAGGCATCCAGAAGGACGATTCCCCTGCTGCATGCGCTGACTGCAAACCCACTCTTCCCATACGGCGTTTATCGGGTCCAGCGCCAAATTATAGGCTGCCCGCAACCACAGAACGTCCGCTATGGAAACCTTCCCACTTTAGTTTGTCGAAATCTACCGGTGCCGCCCCGGTCTGTCAATCACCCGCTGCGATTCAAGGCCGTACGCCAGGGCGCGCCCCGGGCCACCTTACGGCAGGGGCTGCGCGCCCATTTCGAGGTGCAGCTGCGTTCCTTCGTACGGAAACCCCTGAATGTAGTCCTCGTTCAATTCGACCCCGAGTCCGGGCTCGGTGGGCGGAATGATATACCCCTCGGACCACTGGATCGGCTTCCTGAGGATGGCTGCGTGGAAGCCCTGCCAGGTCTCGATGCTCTCCTGGATCAGGAAATTGGGGCTGCAGGTCGCGAGCTGGATGTTGGCGGCGCCGACCACCGGCCCGCAATACAGGTGCGGGGCAATCTGCACGTGATCGACCTCGGCCATCGAAGCGATCTTCTTCGCTTCCAGAATGCCGCCCACGCGACCCAGGTTCATCTGCAGGATGGCGGCACTGCCGGCGCGCAGCAGCCGGGCGAAGTCGTACTTGGTCGCCAGCCGCTCCCCAGCCGCGATTGGAATGCTCGTCGCCCGCGCGACCCTGGCCATCTCCTCCGGGGCGTCCGGCGGGACGGGTTCCTCGAACCACAGCGGGTCGTAGGGTTCGAGGCGGCGGGCCAGGCGGATGGCGCCTGCCGCCGTCATCTGCCCGTGCGTGCCAAAGAGCAGGTCCGCCCTGGTGCCGACGGCCTCCCGCAGCTGGCGGACGAAGCGCTCGCACAGATCCAGGGCCGGGAGGCGCAGCTGCCGCCCATCGAAGGCGGTGTACGGTCCGGCCGGGTCGAACTTGATGGCCGTGAAGCCCTGCTTGACCAGTTCCACCGCGCGCTCGGCCGACAGGTCGGGGTCCTGGTAGACGTCCACCTTGTCGCCGGGGCGCGCGTAGATGTAGGTGTAGGAGCGCAGCCGCTCGTGCACGCGCCCGCCCAGAAGGTTGTAGACCGGCTGGCCGGCCTCCTTGCCGATGATGTCCCAGCAGGCCATCTCCAGGGCGCTGAGCACGCCCATGAGCGTGAGATCGGAGTGCTGCGTGAACCCGGAGGAATACACGCGCCGCCAGATTTTCTCGATGTTGTGCGGATCTTCGCCTGCCAGGTAGCGGCCGAAGACATCCTCGAGCATGCGTGCCACGATCGTGGGGTGGAAGGGCACGCAATAGGCCTCGCCGACACCGTGGACGTTGCCATCCGTCGTGAGCTTGACGAACACGAAATAGCGTCCGCCGTTGTGCGGCGGCGGATTGCCCACGACGAAAGTCTTGATGTCCTTGAGCTTCATTGCGGTCGCGTCCTTCAGGAGGCGTAGTAACCGTTGATGGATTTCAGTTCCAGGAATTCGAGCAGGCCGTAGACGCCGCCTTCGCGGCCGTTGCCCGACTGCCGGTAGCCGCCAAAGGGCTCGAGGTAGCCGGGCGACGCGCCGTTCAGGCGTACGCTCCCGGCGCGCAGGCGGCGGGCGACCACCTGTGCCTTGTGCGGGTCGGAGGTCTGCACGTACGCGGCCAGGCCATAGGGCGTGTCGTTGGCGATCTCGATGGCTTCATCGAGCGTCGAAAATCGCATGAGGCACAGTACCGGTCCGAAGATTTCGTCCCGCGCGATCGACATCCGGTTATTGACCTCGGAGAACAGCGTCGGGCGCACGAAAAATCCCGTCGCGAGACCTTCCGGCCGGCCGGGGCCGCCCACCAGCAGGCGTGCGCCTTCCGCGATGCCAGCGGCGATGCAGCCCTGCACTTTCTCAAACTGCATCCGCGATGCCAGCGGGCCCAGATGATCGCCGGGCTTGGTGGGATCGCCCACCTTGACCGCGCGGGCGGTCGCCGCGGCAATTTCGATGGCACGCGGATAGACCGATTCCTCGATGAGCATGCGGGTCGGCGCGCTGCAGGACTGTCCGGTGTTGTTGAAGCACCCGCGCACGCCGCGCGCGATGGTCGCGTCCAGATCGACGTCCGCGAACACGATGTTCGCCGATTTGCCGCCGAGTTCCTGTGTGACGCGCTTGACGGTGTCCGCGGCGGCCCGGGCCACCGCGATGCCGGCGCGCGTCGAGCCGGTAAAGGACAGCATGTCGATATCGGCGTGCGCACTCATGGCGGCACCGACCACGGGGCCGCTGCCGTGCACCAGGTTAAACACTCCGGCCGGCAGGGCCGCTTCGTCAATGAACTCCGCCAGGAGTTGCGCCGAGAGCGGCGCCTGTTCGCTGGGCTTGAGCACGACAGTGCACCCGGCGACCAGGGCCGGAGCCAGCTTGCCCATGATCTGATTGATGGGCCAGTTCCACGGCGTGATGAGCCCGCAGACACCGATCGGCTCGCGTACCACGTTCACGGTCCGATCTACCTTTCGTTCCCAGTCCAATTCCCGGGCGGCCCCGATCGTGGCGTCGATGTGTTCCAGTCCGCTGGCGGCCTGGGTGCCGGACGACAGGTCATGCGGTGCGCCCATCTCGGTCGTGATCGCGGCGACCATTTCGCCATAGCGCCGCTCGAACACCGCACGCAGGCGACGCAGGTCCTCGATGCGCTGCTCGAGGGAGCGCGCCGCGTAAGCCGGAAATGCGGCACGGGCCGCGCGCACCGCCGCATCGACATCCTGCGCGGAGCCCATCAGAACCTGGGCGACGGCCTGCTCGGTGGCCGGATTGATCACCGGGTAGGGTGCCGTGCCGCCGCTGGGGCTCGTCCAGCGCCCTGCGATGTAGTGCTGAAGCGATCTCACGTACCGTGATCCTCGTTTGGGAAGTGATGCATTGAAGGGCAGCCGACCTTGACACCCGTCGCGCGCTCCTGGTCCGGTACCAGGCGGCGCGCCGACCGGAAGTAGTGGTAGGTCGCCCACAAGCCGGTCGGCACGAGGCACAGCTGCGCGAGGCGGAGCGACTCTGCGTTCGCGATATGGCCGGGCGCGAACCAGTCGCTCAGCAGGCCGACACCCACGGGGGCGACGATGAGATTGCCGAAGTTCGCGACGAACAGCGTCGTAGCGCAGAAAACCGCACGCATCCGCGGCTCGGCGAGGTTGAGCAGCAGGCCGAAGCACGGGCCTATGTAGAAGTAGATCGACGGGATGAACAGCCAGAATAGCGCGCGCGTCAGCGGGAGTGAGTGCGTCCAGTAAATGACGAATGAAACCACGGTGGCGAGGCCGATCCACCATCCCATCAGTCGCACGATTCGGCGCGGGTCGGCCATCGAGGGGCGCGTGAGCAGCCAGCTGGTGAATATCGTGGCGGCCATGCCACCGTAGAGATGGATGGGGCCGGTGATCGCGCCTGCCTCGCCTGCGCTCAATCCGTAGGTGCGCAGCAGAAAGGTGGGCGTGCGGTACATCAGGCCCCAGCCCCACAGTGCGGTCAGAGCGCTCGCGACCATGACGTGCACTGCCGAGCGCTGGCTCCACAGGTAACGCATGGATTCCATGAGCGAGGGTTTCTTGTCGACCAATACCGCGTCATGTTGTCCGCGGCGCGGCTCCTTGACGGTGAAGTAGATCAACAACCCGACGATGACGCCGGGCAGACCCAACCAGAGAAAAGGTGCCCGCCAGCCGTGGAGATCTGCGATCGCTCCGGTGGTGTCCGAGGCGAAATAGGCCCCGAGTGGGGCGCCCAGCGAAAAAACCGTCAGGGCCATCGGACGGCGTGCTGCGGGAAAGTAATCCGAGATGATCGAGTTTGCCCCTGGCGTACCGCCCGCCTCGCCGACGGCGATACCAATGCGCGACGCCAGAAGCTGCCAGTAGTTGCGCGAGAGCCCGGTACAGGCCGTCATGACCGACCACAAGGCGATCGACGCCGCAATGATATTGCGTCGATTGCTCCGGTCGATGAGCCAGGAGATCGGGAATCCGAGGACCAGGTAGAAGAGGGCGAAGGAGACTCCGGTCAGAAAACCGACGCCGGCGTCGGTCAGGTGCAGCTCCAGCCGGATCGATTCCAGCACCTGGGTGATCATGTACCGATCGGTGATGCTGAGCGTATAGACGAGGCACATCAGGATCAGCACGTACCAGCACAGGCTGGTCGAGTCCCGTGCCTGCGAAATGGCCGGCGCGTCGCTGCTCGTGATCATGAATTCGTGCCTTTTTATTCAGAACGGAGCTGGTGCGCAGTTGTACGCAAACTCGGGCCCCGGCGCCAGCAAAACCGCCGGCCGCGCGCTCAGGCCGGCCTGCCTGGCCAACGATCCTTTCCGGTCCAGCGATATTTTTTGCTTGTTTCGGACATTGCCATGTCGCTAGCCTCTGCGCCAGCGGGGCGCCTGACGGCCCCGACGGTCAAGGTGGTGCTTTGTGACTGATACGCGAATCGGATTCATCGGCCTCGGCAATGTGGGCAGCAAGCTGGCGGGCAATCTGCTGCGCCAGGGCGTCGATCTCACCGTACGCGATCTGAACGACGCGCTGGTGGACTCGTTCGTCTCCCGGGGCGCGAAGCGCGGCGCGTCGGCCCGTGAGCTGGCGGCATCCGTCGACGTCGTCATCACCTGCCTGCCGTCCCCGGCCGCCTCGGCGGACGTCATGGAGCGTGCCGACGGCGTGCTCGCAGGACTGGGCGCCGGAAAAATCTGGCTGGAGATGAGTACCACAGACAGTGCCGAAGTCAGGCGCCTGGCCGCGAAGGTCGAGGCACTGGGTTCGACCGCGATGGATTGTCCCGTTTCCGGCGGGTGCCATCGGGCCGCCACCGGAAATATTGCGATTTTCGCGGGCGGCAGCCGGGAGGCGTTTGAACGCGTGTTGCCGACGCTGGCCATCCTCGGTCGCGATATTCTGCATTCGGGCCCGCTCGGCTCGGCCTCGATGCTCAAGGTGCTGACCAATTACCTGTGTACCGTGCACCTGGCGGCACTGGCCGAGGCGCTGACGGTGGCCAAGGTGGCCGGCCTCGATCTGAACATGGCCTACGAAGGGATTCGGATTTCCTCGGGCAATTCCTTCGTCCACGAGACCGAGTCGCAGGTGATCCTCAACGGCAGCCGCGATATCAGTTTCACGATGGATCTGGTGATCAAGGACGTCGGCCTGTTCGATGCACTCGCGCGCGAACACCAGGTGCCGCTCGAGCTCTCACCGCTGGTGCTCAGCATATTCAGGGATGGCGAGCGTCGCTACGGACCGCGCGAGCACTCCCCCAACATCATCCGCCGACTGGAAGAGGCCTGCGGCGTGCGGGTGCTCGCGCCGGGCTTCCCGCCTGAAATGGTGGACCATCAACCTCCGGCGCGGGGCGCCGAAGTCGTGCCGCCCGGCCGCGGCCCGGCCCTGTAGCCCTGGCGCCTTCCCGCTCTCAGGGACTCGAGGCCACCGGAGCTGCAGCGACCCGCACCAGCCAGTCCATGAAGGCTTTCACGCGCGGGTTGTCCTGCGAGTCACTGCGGCAGATCAGCCCCCAGCTTCCCGGACAGACGTACTCGTGGCTGACCGGCCTCACCAGCTGTCCCGCGGCCAGGAAATCGGTGTCGAAGGGACCGTTCACCAGCGCCACGCCGCGCCCCTCGAGTGCGATTTCAAGCGCCACGGCGAGGGTGTCGACCACGATCGCGGGCCTGGCGTTGTAGACCAGCTGCGCTGATTCGCACCACAGGTCCCAGTGGTGCGCCTCGCTGTAGATCGCCACGAGCGGCAGTTCGAGCAGCGCCGCCGGGGTGGGCGCCGGGCCGAGCTGTCGCGCCAGCGCCGGGCTGCACACCGCGTGCAGGCGATAGTCGAACAGGGGAATCCAGTGGTATTCAGGTCCGGGTGGCTTTTCGCAGTAGACGAGCCCGACGTCCGCGATCGTGTCATCGAAGGCCCAGTCGAAGGCGTAGGTCGTGAGCAGGATCTTGATATCCGGATGGGCCGCCACGAAATCCGGCAATTTGCGCGCCAGCCAGCGGATCGAGGCGGTGACGTAGGTCTGCACGCGCAGCGGGGAGTCGGCCCGGGCACGGCGCACGCTCTCGACACCCTCGATGAGGGTTTCCAGCGCCTGGCGCACGTAGCGGTAGAAGAGCCGGCCTTCCGCCGTCGGTGCCAGCGAGCGCCCGGCGCGCGAGAACAGTTCCACGCCCAGGTCCTGCTCCAGGACCTGAATCTGGTAGCTTACGGCCGGGTGAGTGAGGAACAATTCATCGGCGGCCTCCCGGACACTCTGTCGTCGCGTGGCCGCCTCGAAGCCCTTGAGGGCATTGAGCGGCGGGAGCTTCCGCAGATCGATCTTGGCGGGCAATGTGAGCGTGCTCGTGGCAGATTTTGATTACATCATAACAGGGGCGGGTTCAGCGGGCTGCGTGCTGGCCAACCGGCTGACGGAGAACGGGCGCCACAGCGTGCTGCTGCTCGAGGCGGGTGGTTCGGATCACAGCCCCTGGATACGCGTGCCGATCGGCTACGGCCGGACCTTTACCGATCCGCGCTTCAACTGGAAATATTTTGCCGAGCCCGATCCGGGCCTGGCCGATCGCCGCGGCTACTGGCCGCGCGGCAAGGTCCTGGGCGGCTCGAGTTCGATCAATGCGATGGTCTATGTGCGCGGCCATCGCGGGGACTTCGATGACTGGTCCGCAGCAGGAAATCCTGGCTGGGGCTACGCCGAGGTGCTGCCGTACTTCAAGCGATCGGAGGATCACGTCTGGGGCGCCTCGGAATATCACGGTGCCGGTGGTCCGATGCGCGTGAGCGAAATCTCGCACACCGCTCATCCGCTGTGCCAGCGCTTCATCGCCGGTTGCCGGGAAGCCGGCATTCCGGCCACCGCCGATTTCAACGGCGCGGTCATGGACGGAGCGGGCACCTGGCACATGACGATCCGCGACGGCTGGCGCGAGTCCACCGCCAGCGCGTTCCTCCGGCCGGCGATGCGCCGCCGCAATCTCAGCGTCGAAATGCGTGCGCAGGTGACGCGCCTGACCTTCAGCGCCCGGCGCGCGAGCGGTGTCGAGTACCTGCGGGGCGGCGAGCGGCGCAGCGCGCGCGCCCGGCGCGAAGTGATCCTGTGCGCGGGCGCGGTCAATTCCCCGCAGTTGCTGCAGCTGTCCGGCGTCGGGGACGAAGCGTTGCTGCGCGATCTGGGCCTGGGGGTGCTGCTGCATGCGCCCGCGGTGGGCCAGGGGCTCCAGGACCACCTCGCCGTCAACTTTTATTACCGCTCGCGTGTCCCGACTCTCAACGATGAGCTGTACCCGCTGAGTGGCAAGATCCGCGCGGCGCTGCGCTACCTGCTGGGCCGTCGCGGAGTGCTGGGAATGAGCGTAAACCAGGCGGGTGCGTTCGCGCGCAGCCGCCCCGGGCTGGCACGGCCCAACATGCACGTGTATTTCAATCCCCTCAGTTACGGGACGGTGACCGGGACGGAACGCCGGCTCCTGCAGCCCGATCCCTTCCCCGGGTTCCTGATGTCCTTCAACACCTGCCGCCCCACCAGCCGTGGCTCGATCTCGATCGTCTCCCCGGACGCGCTCGTGGCCCCGGCCATCCGTCCCAACGCCCTGTCCAGCGAGGCCGACGTGGCGGAGGTCTTCGAGGGCGCGAAGCTGCTGCGGCGCATCGCCGGTGCGCAGCCGCTGGCGCAGGTCATCGAAGCCGAACTGCAGCCGGGCACGGCGTTGCGGACCGAGGCGGAACTGCTGGAGGATTTTCGCCGGCGTGCCGGCTCGGTCTTTCATGCCTGCGGCACCTGCGCCATGGGACCGGATCCGCGCCGCGCGGTGGTCGATCATCAGCTGCGGGTACACGGGATCGAAGCGCTGCGTGTCGTGGACGCCTCGGTGTTTCCCAGCCTCACCTCGGGCAACACCAATGCGCCGACCATCATGGTGGCGGAGAAGGGCGCGGAGCTGATCCTGCAGTCCTGAAGCGCGCGGTGCGCGAGCCTGCCGTACGGACCCTAGCGGAAGACCACGGTGCGATTGCCGTTGAGAAAAATGCGATGCTCAATGGCGAGCCGCACCGCCGTCGACAGCGCGCGGCGCTCGGAATCACGCCCCGCGGCCACCAGCATTTCCGGCGTGTCGCGATGATCGACGCGTTCGACGACCTGCTCGATGATCGGTCCCTCGTCCAGATCGTCGGTGACGTAATGCGCGGTCGCGCCGATCAGCTTCACGCCCCGCTCGTACGCCTGATGATAGGGCTTCGCGCCCTTGAAGCCCGGCAGGAACGAGTGATGGATGTTGATGGCACGGCCGCGCAGCTGCCCACACAGTTCGTTGGAGAGGATCTGCATGTAGCGCGCGAGCACCACGAGTTCCGTGTGGGTCGACTCGATCAGCTCGAGCAGGCGCCGCTCCTGCTCCAGCTTGGTCGCCGGCGTGACCGGCAGGTGAAAGAAGGGAATGCGGTGCTGCGCGGCTACCGGCTGCAGGGTCACGTGATTGGAGACGATGGCGATGATGTCCATCCGGAGCTCGCCGATCCGGTGGCGATAGAGCAGGTCTTCCAGGCAGTGATCGAAGTTGGACACCATCAGCAGCACGCGCATGTGCTCGCTGGAAGCGTGAATGCGCCAATCCAGCTTTTCCGCACTCGCTACCGCGGTAAAGTCGCTGCGCAGCGCGGCCAGGTCGACCGGCTCACCGCGCACTGCGCAGAAGGTGGTGCGCACGAAAAAGCGCTGCGAGATCGCGTCGTCGAATTGCTGCATTTCCGTGATGTACAGGCGATGGGCGGACAGGAACCCGGCGATGGCGGCGGTCGTGCCCATGCGGCTGGGGCAGCTGGCGGTGAGGATCAGGGGGTGATCGGTGTCGAAGCTCATCGGCGCAACGCTCCGCGGGGGAAACCCGTCCATTGTCAGGACTGCGGCCTGCGCTGATTGTCAGAATGCGACCGCCACGTGCCGGGAGCGGGCGAGCCCTGGCGCGGGCCGGAGCCGCTCCCCGGGGATGCCGCCGGTATCGATAAGAAGCATTGACCTAGCGATAAAATGCGCTTTGTCAGCCGGCCCCGTCGCCGCCCCGGCCGACTCCCCTGAGGTCCCTCGCAGGCTCGCCGGGCTCGCCGGGACATGTCGCGGGATGATAAGTTGAGGTCGCCCAGGCGCCACCGTCAGGGGGTGTGCGGCCGTACCATGACGGATACGGCGCAGTTCGCCCCGAATCGGGGGCCGGGCCTGGGCAAGGCTGTATTCCGGGAGTCTACCGATGGGCGAAGAATCGACCGAGACCTTTGATCTCAACACCCTGAACGATCAGGAACTGACCGAGCAGGTGCATGACGACCTTTACAACGGCCTGAAGGAAGAAATCGTCTCCGCCACCAACATTTTCCTGGCGCGTGGCTGGGGTCCCGACAAGGTCCTCAACGACGCGCTGGTCGAGGGCATGCGCATCGTCGGCATCGATTTCAGGGACGGCATCCTGTTCGTGCCCGAGGTGCTGCTCGCGGCCAATGCCATGAAGGCGGGCATGGAGATCCTGCGCCCGCTCCTGGCCGAGACCGGCGCCGAACCCATCGGCAAGGTGGTCATCGGCACGGTGAAGGGAGACATCCACGACATCGGCAAGAACCTGGTATCGATGATGCTGGAGGGCGCCGGATTCGAAGTGATCAACCTCGGCATCAATAACCCGGTCGAGAACTACCTGGCCGCGCTCGAGGAGCATAAGCCCGACATTCTGGGCATGTCGGCCCTGCTCACGACCACCATGCCCTATATGAAAGTGGTCATCGACACGCTCAAGCAGAAGGGCTTGCGCGACAAGTACATCGTCATGGTGGGTGGCGCGCCGTTGAATGATGATTTCGCCAAGGCGATCGGAGCCGACGCGTACTGCCGCGATGCCGCCATCGCAGTCGAAACAGCGAAGACGCTGATCGCGGCACGCCGGGCGGCAGCGCACTGACGCGGATGGCCGCGGCTGCCAAACCGCTCCTGGTCATCGCCTGCGGAGCCCTGGCACGGGAGATCGTGGCGCTCAAGCGCCTGAACGGCTGGTCGGACATGGCGGTCGAATGCCTGCCGCCGGAACTGCACAACCGCCCGGAGCGGATTCCCGCCGCGGTGCAGGCTGCGATTCGGGCGGCGCGCGGGCACTACGCGCACATCTTCGTCGCCTACGCCGATTGCGGGACCGGCGGCATGCTCGATGCCATGCTCGCCTCCGAAGGCATCGCGCGCCTGCCCGGCGCGCACTGCTACGAATTTTTCGCCACTTCCGCCGCCTTTGCCGAACTCAGCCATGCCGAGCCCGGCACCTTTTACCTGACCGACTTCCTCGTCCGTCACTTCGACCGGCTGGTGATCGAAGGGCTGGGACTGGATCGCCATCCGGAACTGCAGCCCGAGTACTTCCGCAATTACCGGCGGCTGGTGTACCTGGTGCAGTCGGCCGATGCGGCCCTGAGTTCCGCCGCCCGGGCGGCCGCGGCGCGCCTCGGATTGACGTACGAAGAACGCCAGACCGGCTACGGCGAGCTGGCGAGCACGCTTGGCCAGGTCGCCACCGTGTCCCTGGACTCTACGGGTCTGCGCAAGGAGAGGAGCGCGTGGCGTCATTGATCATCATTTCCTGGCGCGATATTCCCGCACAGGTCATCGTGATGCGTGGGCGGGAGCGGGCCAAGGTGCAGCTGTCCGCCCGCTTCCAGGAGGCCGTCGACCGGGCGGCGATGCGCGCCGGCAAAGGCAGCTCGGACGCCTACCTCGCCGACTGGCGGCGCAGCCCGCCGCGCCCCTGTGGTGAGGACCTGGAGCAGGAGGCCGCCACGGCGGCGGCCGAGCTTGAAGCGCGGTATTCCGACGCCGATCTGCAACGGATGATCCGCGCCAAGGGGAACGATGAGCCGCGAGCCAGCACGCCGGCGGGCGGCGCCGGCGAGAGCCAGGCCTGATGTACGCGACACGGCTCTGGTCGGTGCGGCACGCGCGCGGGCTGGCACGCTTTTATCAGGGTTTCGAAAACCTGCTCCTGCGCCTGGCGCCGCTGTGGCGGCTGCTCGGTTACCGGCGCCTCGAGCGGCCCGTTGCCGCCGTCGAGCGCGTGGTCAAGGGCCTGCTCTTTGACTGCAAGATGTGCGGCCGCTGCGTGCTGAGCTCGACCGGCATGTCCTGTCCGATGAATTGTCCCAAGCAGCTGCGCAACGGTCCGTGCGGCGGCGTGCGCGCCGATGGTCACTGCGAAGTGCGGCCGGAGATGCGCTGTGTGTGGATGGAAGCCTTCGCCGGTGCCGAGCGCATCCCGGGCGGCCTGGATGCGATCCGTGTCGTGCAGGGACCGGTGGATCGGCGCCTCGAGGGCTCATCCTCCTGGCTGCGCGTGGTGCGCGAAAAGTCGGAGACGCCGCGGTGAAGTTCGAAGACGAACCCGTACCGGGCTATCCGCTGCCGATCCGGCCCGGCCACACCTCGCCGGGCCGCTTCGAGCGCGTGCTGCGTGCCGGTGCCTTCGCCGTGACGGCGGAGCTGGCCCCGCCCGACTCAGCCGACCCCGAAGACGTCTACCGGCGTGCGCGGGTGTTCGAGGGCTACGTCGATGCCATCAACGCGACCGACGGGAGCGGCGCCAACTGCCACATGTCGAGCCTGGCGGTCTGCGCGCTGCTGACGCGCATTGGTCACGCGCCGGTGATGCAGATTTCCTGCCGCGACCGCAATCGCATCGCGATCCAGGGCGACATCCTGGGTGGTGCCGCAATGGGCGTGTGCAACATCCTCTGCCTCACGGGCGACGGCGTGCAGGCGGGCGATCATCCCCAGGCCATGCCGGTTTTTGATCTGGACGCGCTTTCGCTCCTCAACATCGCCTGCAATCTGCGTGACCACCATCGCTTCGAGAGTGGACGGAAGATCAGCTACGCCCCACGGGTGCTGCTCGGGGCGGCGGAGAATCCGGTCGCACCGCCGGCGGAACACCGCGCGCTCCGGCTGGCCAAGAAGGTCGCCGCGGGCGCGCAGTTCATCCAGACCCAGTACTGCTTCGATCTTCAGCGCCTGCGCGTCTTCATGCGCAGCGTCGAGGATCTGGGAGTGCTCGAACGCGCCTTCATACTGGTGGGCGTTGGCCCGTTGCGCTCAGCGAAGGCCGCCGAGTGGATGCGCACGCACGTGCCGGGCATGCACGTGCCGGACGCGATCATTGCGCGGCTCGCCGGCGCCAGCGACCAGGCCCGCGAGGGACGGAATCTCTGTGTCGAACTCATTCAGGAGCTGCACACGATCAAGGGTGTGAGCGGCGTGCACGTGATGGCCTACCGCCAGGAAGAGTCGGTCGCGGAAGTCATCGATCGGTCTGGCATTCTCGGCGGCCGGCGCCCCTGGCGGCCGCAGGCCACAGAAGTCGGTTTATTGGACAGGAAAACATCATGACGGACACTATTATCAGTTCGGCGACGCGCGAGGTGGTCATCGGCTTCAATCGGCCCTTCGTCATCATCGGCGAGCGCATCAATCCCACGGGCCGCAAGATTCTGGCCGCCGAGATGTCCGCAGGAGATTTCAGCCGCGTCGCGGCCGATGCGCTCGCACAGGTCGAGGCCGGAGCGCACATGCTGGATGTGAACGCGGGAATTCCGCTGGTCGACGAACCGGCGATCCTTGCCCGCGCTGTGCAGCTGGTGCAGTCCATCACCGATGTGCCGCTGTCCATCGACTCCTCGATCGTGGCTGCGCTCGCCGCGGGCCTGGCCGTCTACAAGGGCAAGCCGCTCATCAATTCCGTCACGGGTGAAGAGGAACGGCTCGAAGCCGTGCTGCCGCTGGTGAAGAAGTATGGCGCCGCCGTGGTCGCAATCTCCAACGACGAGACGGGGATCTCGGAGGATCCGGACGTCCGCTTCGAGGTGGCCAAGAAGATCGTGCACCGCGCGCAGGATCATGGCATTCCCGTGTCGGACGTGATCGTCGATCCGCTCGTCATGCCGATCGGCGCGATCAACAAGGCCGGCGTGCAGGTGATGCGCCTGGTGCGACGGCTCCAGCATGAATTGAAGGTCAACTCGACCTGCGGCGCCTCGAACGTCAGCTTCGGCCTGCCCGGTCGCGATGGCATCAACAGCGCCTTCCTGACCATGGCGATCGCCAACGGCCTGACTTCGGCGATCACCAATCCGCTGCACGGCGACATCGTACGCGCCTGCATGGGGGCCGACGTCATGATGGGACACGACCCGGATTGCGCCAATTGGATCCGCAAGTTCCGTGAGAGCGCGCCGCCCCCCACGGGCGCGCCCGGGGAAACTCGCGGCCTGCGCAAGGGCGGGCATCGGCGCCGTCCCGCGGCTCCGGGCTGAGATTCGGCCTTGAGCACGGGCGAACGCCTGGTCGTCTTTACGCCGTCCGGCAAGCGCGGCCGCTTTGCCGTGGGCACCCCGCTCCTGACGGCGGCGCGCAGCCTGGGGGTCGATATCGATTCTGTGTGCGGCGGCCGCGCCATGTGCGGCCGCTGCCAGGTGCTCGTGGCCGAAGGCGAATTCGCCAAGCACGGCGTCCAGTCCAGTGCGGCCAGCCTCTCGGCAGTCTCCGAGGCCGAGCGCAAGTACGCCGCGCGCGCAGGCTTGAGCGAGGGCCGGCGCCTCTCCTGCCAGGCCAAGGTCGAAGCGGACGTCGTCGTCGATGTGCCGCCATCGAGCCAGGTGCACCGCCAGGTGGTGCGCAAGGCCGCCGAGGCGCGCGACATCGAGCTGTACCCGGTGGTGCGCCTGCACTTCGTCGAGGTGGCAGAACCGGACATGCACGATCCATCCGGGGATCTGCGCCGTCTCGAGGCCGCGCTGCTGCGTGAATGGGAGCTGGCCAACCTCGAGTGCGACCTCGCGGTCCTGCAGCAGCTGCAGGCGGCACTGCGCCAGGGAGGCTGGAAGGTCACGGTTGCCGTGCACGACGGCTCGCGCATCATCGCCGTGTGGCCCGGGTTTCACGAGCAGGTCTACGGGCTTGCGGTCGATGTCGGGTCCACGACCATTGCGGCGCACCTGTGCAATCTGGCCAACGGGGAAGTCGTGGCCTCGGTCGGTGCGATGAACCCGCAGATCCGCTTCGGCGAGGATCTGATGAGCCGGGTTTCATACGCCATGATGAATCCGGGCGGCGCCTTGCAGATGACCCGGGCCGTGCGCCAGGCGCTCAGTGAACTGGCCGCCGAAGTGGCGCGCGCGGCCGGAATCGCCGTCGAGCTGATACTCGAGGCGACCGTGGTCGGCAATCCCATCATGCATCACCTGCTGCTCGGGATCGATCCGGTGGAGCTGGGCGGAGCGCCATTCGCGCTGGCGATCGACCGTGCCCTGACGGTGACGGCCGCGGAGATCGGCGTGTCGCTCCATCCCAACGCGCGCATCTATGTCCTTCCGTGCATCGCCGGTCACGTGGGCGCCGACACCGCCGGGGTGATCCTCGCCGAGCGGCCGGACATGTCGGACGAGATGACCCTGCTGGTCGATGTGGGCACCAATGCCGAGATCGTGCTCGGCAACCGCGCGCGGCTGCTCGCCTGTTCGAGCCCGACCGGGCCCGCCTTCGAAGGCGCGCAGATCAGCTGCGGGCAGCGCGCGGCACCCGGGGCCATCGAGCGCGTGCGCATTGACCGGCAGACGCTCGAGCCCAGGTTCAAGGTGATCGGATCGGACCTGTGGTCCGACGATCCGGGCTTTGCCGCCGTCGCGGCGGCGAGCGGCGTAACCGGCGTGTGCGGCTCGGGCATCATCGAGGTGCTGGCAGAGCTGTATCTGGCCGGCGTCATCACGCAGGACGGCGTGATCGACGGTGCGATGGCGGCACGCAGCCCGCGGGTCGTCGCCCACGGCAGGACCTACGCCTACGTCCTGCACGAGGGCTCGCAGCTGCTGCGCATCACTCAGAACGACGTGCGCGCGATCCAGCTGGCCAAGGCCGCCCTGTATGCCGGCATCCGATTGCTCATGGACCGCTTCGGCGTCGATGCGGTCGATCGCATCCGCCTGGCCGGTGCCTTCGGCAGCCATATCGACGTGAAATACGCCACCGTACTCGGCATGATTCCGGACTGCGATCTCGCGCACGTCACTTCGGCAGGCAATGCGGCCGGCACCGGTGCGCGCATTGCACTGCTCGATGCGCGCTCGCGCACGCTCATCGAACAGCTCGTGGGCCGCGTGGAGAAGATCGAAACGGCGATCGAGCCGCAATTCCAGGCGCACTTCGTCGAGGCCATGGCGATTCCGCACAAGAGCGCGCCGTACCCGCAGCTGCGCAAAGTCGTCGAGCTGCCGCCGCTGAAGATCGCCCCCAGTCCGGGCGCGAATCGCGAGGGCCGCGGACGGCGGCCGGCCAAGCCCTAGACGTTGGAATCCGGGAACGCCGCCTTGCGTCGGTTGATGTAGTCGCACAGGGCCTCGTCGACCGCGGGATCGAGCGGCGGGGGTTCATACTCGGCGAGCTGCTTTTTCCACAGCGCGTTGGCGCGCATCGCCATGTCCCGCGAGCCCTCGGCCTGCCACTGCTCGAAACTGTTGTTGTCCGCCAGCGGGGAGCGGTAGAACGCCGTCTCGAAATTCGCCTGGGTGTGGGCGCAGCCGAGGAAATGCTTGCCCGGGCCCACTTCACGTATGGCATCCAGGGCCTGGCCGTTTTCCGACAGATCGACGCCGGCGAGCAGGGTATGCATCATGCCGGCCTGATCCGCATCCATGACGAACTTCTCGTAGCCCATGGCCAGGCCGCCTTCGAGCCAGCCGGCGGTGTGCAGCACGAAGTTCACTCCGGCAAGGCAGGTCGGCAGCAGGGTCTGCGCGGATTCGAAGGCAGCCTGCGCGTCGGGGAGCTTGGAGGCGCACAGGCCTCCTCCGGACCGGAAGGGCACGCGCAGGCGGCGCGCCAGGGCCGCCATGATGTACAGCACCAGGGCCGGTTCCGGCGTGCCGAAGGTGGGTGCGCCCGACTGCATCGAAATGGAGGAAGCAAAGCTGCCAAATACGATCGGCGCGCCGGGATTGAGCAGCTGCGTGAAAGCCATCCCGGCGAGCGCTTCGGCGAGCGTCTGCGCCGCGGTGCCGGCCACGGTCACGGGCGACATCGCGCCGGCGAGGATGAAGGGCGTGACGATGACCGCCTGGTTGGCGCGCGTGTACACCTTGAGCGCGCCCAGCATCGTGGAATCGTAGGTCATCGGGGAATTGACGTTGATCAGGCTCACCAGCAGCGTCTTGGGCCGGCCGGTTTCCGCATCGGTCAGATCGCCACCAAAAGCAATCTTCGCCAGCTCGACGCTGTCGGCCGCGCGCTCCGGATGCGTGACGGAGCCCATGAAGGCCTTGTCGCTGTACTTGATGTGGGAGTACACCATGTCCAGATGGCGCTTGTTGACCGGCAGGTCAACCGGTTCACAGATCGTTCCGCCCGAGTGATGGAGCGATGGGGCGATGTACGCCAGCTTGACGAAATTGCGGAAGTCATCGATGCGGGCGTAGCGGCGCCCCTCGTCGAGATTGTGTATGAAGGGGGAGCCGTAGGCGGGCGCAAACACCGTGTTGGGCCCGCCGATGCGCACGCTGCGCGCGGGATTGCGCGCCTGCTGCACGAACTCCCGCGGCGCGGTCTTCTGCACCAGCTCGCGGCACATGCTGCGCGGGAATCGCACCAGCTCGTCCTGCACTTCGGCGCCGGCCCGGCGCCAGAGGTCGAGCGCCTCCGGATCGCCCAGGAATTTGATGCCGATCTCGGCCAGGATGGTATCGGCATTGCGCTCGATGAGCGCCAGGCCGTCCTCGTTCAGGACCTCGTAGCAGGGCAGGGCCCGCGTGATGTAGGGGACCGATGCGACGGCCCGTGCCGCGCGCGCCGCGCGTTTGGCGTCCCGTCCGCTCGGACGGGCTCGATGTGCGGAAGCTGTTGGGGTCTCTGTCATGGCGAGAGCGGCTGACCGAGGTGGGCAGCCAGTATGGTCAGGGCGCGGCCGGCAGGCTGATCAAATTGCGGCGTCGGCTTGCCCCTGCGCGTCATGGCAGTCCAGGCGCTCCCCATGAGTTAACAGGCCACCGGGTGCGTGCTAGGCTCGCCCGGCCTCGATTCAGGCCACCGCAACTAAAGGGTACTCAATGGATGCCGACCAGGACGCCGGGACCTTCGACTACGTCATTGTCGGTGCCGGATCGGCCGGTTGCGTACTGGCGGACCGCCTGACGGAAGACGGCCGCTGCAGCGTGCTGCTGCTCGAGTACGGCGGGTCGGATCGCTCGATCTTCATCCAGATGCCCTCGGCGCTGGCGATTCCGATGAATCGGGCCCGCTATGACTGGGGTTATCACACCGAGCCCGAGCCCTGCTTGAACGGACGGCGGCTCCATACGCCGCGTGGCAAGGTGCTGGGCGGATCTTCTTCCATCAACGGCCTGGTGTACGTGCGCGGCAATGCCCTGGACTTTGCGCGCTGGGAAGAGGAGGGCGCACGTGACTGGGGCTACCGCCACGTGCTGCCGTATTTTCGCCGCGCCGAGCATCGCGCCCTGGGCGGTGACGCCTATCGCGGCGACAGCGGGCCGCTCTCGACCCGCTATGGCACGGTCAGCAATCCCCTGCACGCCGCCTGGCTCGAGGCCGCGAAGCAGGCGGGCTATCCGCTGACCGCGGACGTCAATGGCTTCCAGCAGGAGGGTTTTGGCCGCATGGACATGACCGTCGGTGGTGGGATTCGTGCCAGCGCCGCCAACGCCTATCTGCGTCCGGCCATGCAGCGCCAGAATCTGCAGGTCCACACCCACGCCCTCGCGACCCGGATCTGCTTCGAGGGGCGCCGTGCCCAGGGCGTGCGGTATCTGCGCGGTTCGCAGCCGTGGCGCGCGCAGGCGCGGCGCGAAGTCATCGTGTGCGCGGGCTCGATCAATTCACCGCAGTTGCTCAAGCTCTCCGGGCTTGGGCCCGGCGCCGAGCTGGCCGCCCTCGGCATCGAGGCGCTCCACGATCTGCCCGGAGTCGGCGAGAACCTGCAGGATCATCTCGAGTTCTATTTCCAGGTGGCCTGCCGCGAGCCGATCACCCTGTATTCATCCATGAAGCCGCTGGCCAAGCTCGGCATCGGACTGCGCTGGCTGCTGTTCAAGGACGGGCTGGGCGCGACCAATCATTTCGAGACCTGTGGTTTCGTCCGCAGCCGGGCGGGCATCCGCTTTCCGGACGTCCAGTTCCATTTCCTGCCGGTGGCCGTGAGCTACGATGGCTCGGCGAAAGCCCATGAACATGGCTTCCAGGCGCACGTCGGGCCGATGCACTCGAAGAGCCGCGGCTGGGTGCGCCTGGCATCGCGCGAGGCACGGCAGGCGCCGAAGATTCTCTTCAACTACATGAGCCACGAGGACGACTGGCTCGAGATGCGCCTGTGCGTGCGCCTGACGCGCGAGCTGTTCGCGCAGCCCGCGTTCGATCGCTTTCGCGGGCGTGAACTCCAGCCCGGTGCCGCCGTGCAAAGCGACGCGGCGATCGACGAGTTCATTCGTTCCCGGGTCGAGAGCGCTTTCCACCCCTCCTGCACCTGCAGGATGGGCCGCGTGGGAGATCCGCTGGCGGTCGTCGATTCCGAAGGCCGCGTGTTCGGCATCGAGAGCCTGCGAGTCGTCGATTCCTCGATCATGCCCTCGATCACCAACGGCAATCTGAACGCGCCGACCATCATGCTCGCCGAGAAACTGGCGGACCAAATCAGGGGCCGGCCGCCGTTGCCCGCATCCACGGCACCGTTTTTTGAGTCCGCCAGCTGGCGGACGCAGCAACGCTAGGGCGGGGCTCCGGCGGGCGCCGACTGCCGGTGCCGGTCCAGGGCGGCCACGATCTGCGCCGCACCGCACACACCGGCCAGCCCGTCGACGCCTTCCACCAGGACCGGAAGACTGCTCGCGCGATGAAGCGCGAGTACGGCCTGCAGCGAGCAGCCCGGCGGCACGCGCATCAGGCGCGGCGCGCCGTTCGCCGACTCACCCGCTGCCAGCGCCGCGATCTCCAGGGCCACGCCATCGCGCCAGGCCAGCGGCGCCTGTCCCGGCAGGCCGATCTGCAGCTTCAGGCGCCGCTCCGCGTCCAGCCAGACCCAGGATTGCTCGCCGCGCAGTTCCGCCATCGGCTGCATGACCATCTCGGCGGTGAGCACCGTGAGCGGGTTCATATGCCGGACGAAGGCGGCCACATAATCGTTGCAGGGCCGGGTCACGATGTCACTGACCGTGCCGGTCTGGACGATCCGGCCGCCGTCGAGTATCGAGATCTGGTTGCCCAGCCGCAGCGCCTCATTCATGTCGTGGGTCACAAACAGGATCGTCTTGTGCACGCGCGCCTGCAGCGAGAGCAGTTCGTCCTGCAGTCGCGAGCGGATGAGCGGATCGAGCGCCGAGAAGGGCTCGTCCATCAGCAGGATGTCGGCGTCGGTGGCGAAGGCGCGCGCCAGTCCGACCCGCTGCTGCATGCCGCCGGACAATTCGGCCACCGGGCGGTCCGCCCAGTACGAGAGCCCGACGAGATCGAGTTTTTCATCCACGAGCTGCCGCTGGCGCTCGCGCGAGTCCCCGCGCAGCTCGAGGCCGAAGCCGACATTGGCGCGCACACTGCGCCAGGGCAACAGGCCAAACTGCTGGAAGACCATGGCGATCCGGCGCCGGCGCAAGCCGCGCAGCGTGCGCTCATTGCAGCTGGCGACGTTGACCTGCTCTGCGCCGTCCTGCAGCAGCACGTCGCCGCTGGTGACCCGATTCAGTCCATTGGCCGCGCGCAGCAGCGTCGACTTGCCCGAACCGGACAAGCCGACCAGCACGCAGATCTGTCCGGTCTCGACCCGCAGGCTGGCGTCGAACACGCCGACGTTGACCCCGTATTGGCTGGCGATCTCCTCCCGCTTGGCGCCGTCGCGCAGCGCCTGCCCGGCCGTGCCCAGATGACGCCGGCTCGTGCGAGTCTGCGTGAACAGGATGCTGACGTGCCGGAATTCGAGCGCCGCGCTCACGCCGCACCGTCGGCGGGTCGGCTCATCCGGTCGATGATGATCGCGAGCAGCACGATGGCGAATCCGGCCTCGAAGCCCATGCCGACCTGCACCGAGTTCAGCGCGCGCACCACCGGCACGCCGAGGCCACCGGCGCCCACCAGCGCGGCGATGACGACCATCGACAGGCTCAGCATGATGCACTTCCACCTTCCACAGCAGTTGCCACGGCGTCGCGCCGAAGGCCTCACCGGCTTCGCGCAGGGCGACCGGTACCGTGGAAATGCCCAGGTGGGTGAGCCGGATCGGCGCCGGCAGCGCGAAAATGATCGTGGAGATCAGACCGGGCACGACGCCCAGGCCGAACAGCACGAGCGTCGGGATCAGGTAGACGAAAGTCGGCAGCGTCTGCATCAGATCGAGCACCGGCCGCAACGCGGAGTGAAACCCGGGCCGGTGCGCGGCGATGATACCGAGGGGCAGGCCGATGGCGGTCGCGATCAGGGTCGACAACGCCACGAGCGACAGCGTTTCGAGCGTCGCGACCCAGTAACCCTGATTAAGGATGAACAGCAGGGCGAGTGCGACGAACAGCGTGAGCGCCCAGGAGCGGCGCAGCAGCCAGGCCAGCGCGGTGATGGCCGCAATCATGATGAGGGAGGGAACGAACAGCAGCAGTCGCGTCAGGCCATCGATCGCGCCGCCTATGACGGTAGAAATCCCGTTGAAGAAGGCGACGCCGCGCGTCTTCACGACCTCGACGGCGAGCGCCATGAGATCACCGAAGGGAATCTTGTGGCTCGTGATCCAGGACTCGACCGCCATGCCGCCTACCGCGCGCACCACCGGGTTCAGCGCCAGCGAGGCCGGGCGGCCATCGACGGTATGCACTCCTGCGAGCCAGGCCGCCACCCTGCGCGGGTGCGACCGTAACCAGGCGGATGCCGCAACTTCCGGCGATTCCCTGTGATCGAGAATGCGGCCCATGATCTCGTTTTCCTCGTCGACGGTGAAACTGAGGTTCTGCAGCAGGCGTCCCAGGTTCGGGCATTCACGGGCGTAGCCGGCGCGCGTATTGGTGTAGACGGTGGCGCCGCCGTAGTCCGGTCCGAAGGTGGCATCGCCGCCGGTCAGGTAGCGCATCCGGAACCGCATGTTCATGGGGTGCGGCTGCCAGCCGAGGAACACGATCGGCCGCTGGTCGCGCGCGGCGCGTTCCACTTCGGCCAGCATGCCCTGTTCGCTCGATTCGATCAGCTTGAAGCTGCCAAGACCGTACAGATTCTGCCTGATGATCGACAGCACCAGGCGGTTGCCGTCATTGCCCGGCTCAATGCCGTAGATCGAACTCTTCAGCACGTCGGCGAAGCGGCCGATATCGGCGAAGTCGTGGAGTCCCTGCGCGTAGGTGTATTCGGGCACGGCCAGCGTGTAGCGTGCCCCGGTGAGGTTGGCACGGAGCACATCCACCGAGCCGTCAGCGACGAAAGACTTGCGATCGCCTTCCATCGAAGGCATCCAGTTGCCGAGAAACACGTCGATGTCCCTGTTCTTCATCGACGCGTAGGTGACCGGTACCGACAACACGGTGATCTTCGGCAGGTAGCCGATCTGCTTCAGCAACTCCGCAAACACCGCGGTGGTGGAGGTGACATCCGTCCAGCCGATGTCCGACAGACGCACGGTGGCGCAGCTGTCCGGGTCGCGCGCCATGACCGGTGCGTCGGCGCCCCGCGCGTCCTGCAGGGCCGCAAGTGCCAGCAGGCACAACGCTCCGAGCGCCGTGCGGCGCAGTGAATGAGACAGGGTGATCAAGGGCGCGGCTGCGCTGGCGGCATCGGAGCTCACGCCTCAATCATAGGCGCTATTGACCGCTCGCTCATGCCGCCCGCATGATCAAAATCCCCGGCGGTTCTGCAGGAGCGAATTCCTGGCAGATATTATAGCAGAACTATACGCTGTAACATTATGAATATACTAAAATATTTAAACTGGTGCGCGCCGGGCGGCGCGCTCGTGCCGTGAGCGTGCGTGCGCTCGAGTCGGAACCCGCGCTGCTGCGCAGCTACAACCCTGCAACCGGCGAGGAGCTCGCCTGCCTCGCGGTCCACACCGCCGCCGACATCGACGCCGCGGTGCAGCGGGCGCAGGTGGCACAGCGCGAGTGGGCGGCGCTCACCGGAACGCAGCGCGGACGCATACTGCGGCGCGCCGCGGATCTGCTGCGGGCCCGGAACAATGAGCTCGCCGAACTCGAGACCCGCGATACCGGCAAGCCGATCCAGGAAACTTCCGTTGTCGACGTGGCCTCCGGCGCCGACTGCCTCGAATATTTCGCCGGCCTCGCCCCCGCCATCGCCGGCGAGCATCTTGACCTGGGCCCGGGCGCCTTCGGCTATACGCGGCGCGAGCCGCTCGGGGTGGTGGCCGGCATCGGCGCCTGGAATTACCCGCTGCAGATCGCCTGCTGGAAGTCCGCCCCCGCGCTCGCCTGCGGCAATGCGATGATCTTCAAGCCCGCGCACCTGACGCCGCTCACCGCGGCGGAGCTCGAGAAGATCATGCTCGAGGCCGGCCTTCCGCCGGGAGTCTTTCAGGTCGTGCAGGGCCACTCCGAAGTCGGGCGGGCACTGACGCAGCATCCGGCGATACGCAAGATCTCGCTCACCGGTTCGGTGGAGACGGGCAGGGCCGTAATGCGGGATGCTGCCGCCTCGCTCAAGCAGGTCACGCTCGAGCTGGGCGGCAAGTCACCGATCATCGTCTTCGCGGACGCGCCGCTCGACAACGCCGTCTCGGGCGCGCTGCTGGGCAATTTCTATTCGGCCGGTGAAGTGTGCTCGAACGGCACGCGCGTCTTTGTCGAACGGCGTGTGGTGGCGGAATTCATGGAGCGCCTCGTAGCCCGCACCCGCGCTCTGCGCATTGGTGATCCGCTCGACCCGGCTACGCAGGTCGGCTCGCTGATCTCGCAGGCCCATCTGGACACGGTGCTCAGGTACGTCGAATTGGGCCGCGCCGAAGGCGCTCGCCTGGCCGTCGGCGGCCGGCGCGTGACGACGGGCGCCCTGGGCAAGGGGTTTTTTGTCGAGCCCGCCGTCTTCGATCTGTGCGGCGACGACATGCGCATCGTGCGCGAGGAAATATTCGGGCCGGTGATGTGCGTGCTTGCCTTCGACGAGGAAACCGAAGTCATCCGCCGCGCCAACGAGACCGAGTTCGGCCTGTCGGCCGGAGTCTTCACCTCCGACCTGACACGGGCGCACCGCGTCATCGCGCAGCTCCAGGCCGGCACCTGCTGGATCAACCACTACAACGTGACGCCCATAGAGCTGCCCTTCGGCGGCTACAAGTCCTCCGGGCTCGGGCGCGAAAACGGCCGCGCCGCCATCGAGCACTACACGCAACTCAAGAGCGTCTACGTCGCCCTGCAGGACATCCAGGCACCCTATTAGCTAATCCTCACAAGCCATTGATTTGGCTGAGGATAAGCGGGGCGCAAGTGCGACCTGCCGGCAACGGCCGCGGCCGGGGCTTCTGGCCATGGCCACTGCTGTCGGGGTACGCTGTGGCAGCGCGGCGGCGCGCCAGGAGTTTCCTAAATTGAGCGCAGATCCCAGCGTCCCGGTTGAAGTGGCGGGCCGGCTCGTCGTCGGTCATTTCCTCAACGGGCAGCATGTAGTGACGCCGGGCGCGCGCCGTGCGCCCGTCTTCAACCCCGCCTTGGGCCGGCCGGTGCGTGAAGTGGCGCTCGCCACGGCCGCTGAGGTCGAGGCCGCCGTGCGCAGTGCGAAATCTGCACAGCCGGCCTGGGCGCGCACGCCGGCGCTGCAGCGCGCGCGCGTGCTGTTTCGTTTCAAGGAACTGCTCGGTGAGCAGCGGGAGCTGCTGGCCCGCACGATTTCCGAGGAACACGGCAAGACGGTCGCGGACGCCGACGGCGAAATCACGCGTGGCGTGGAAGTCGTCGAGTTCGCCTGCGGCGCGCCGCAGCTGCTCAAAGGTGAGTTCAGCGAAGGCGTGGGGAGCGGTGTCGATACCTACGGGGTGCGCCAGCCGCTGGGGATCGCTGCCGGCATTACGCCTTTCAATTTCCCGGTGATGGTGCCGATGTGGATGTTTCCGCTGGCGCTGGTCTGCGGCAATGCATTCATCCTCAAGCCCTCGGAGCGCGATCCTTCCGCTTCGCTGTTGCTGGCCCAGCTGCTGAAGCGCGCGGGGCTGGCCGATGGCCTGTTCAATGTCGTGCAGGGCGACAAGGAAGCGGTCGACGCCATCCTGCAGCATCCGGGTATCGGCGCGGTGAGTTTCGTCGGCTCGACGCCGATCGCGCAGTACATCCAGTCGCAGGCCGTCCTGCACGGCAAGCGCGTGCAGGCGCTCGGGGGAGCGAAGAATCATGCCGTGGTCATGCCCGACGCGGATCTGGATGCGGCGACCGAAGCCATCGTCGGTGCCGCCTATGGTTCGGCCGGCGAGCGCTGCATGGCCATATCGGTCGTGGTCGCCGTGGGCCAGGGCACGGCCGATGGCCTCATCGAGCGCCTGCAGAAGCGCGTCGCGGCGCTCAAGGTGGGCGCTCCGGACACAGCGGGCACTGACATGGGACCACTGGTGACGGCCGAGGCGCGGGCCCGCGTGCTTGGCTACGTGGAGTCCGGCCTGCAGGAGGGCGCGACGCTTTGCCTCGATGGGCGGGGTCTCAAGGTGACGGAGCGCCAGAGCGGTTTCTTCGTCGGACCTTTTCTCTTCGATCACGTCCGGGCGGACATGAAGATCTATCGCGAGGAGATCTTCGGTCCGGTGCTTTCAGTGGTGCGCGTCGCGGACTACGCCGCGGCGCTCAGGCTGGTCAATACCCACGAACTCGCGAACGGCACGGCGGTCTTCACGCAGAGCGGTGCGGTCGCGCGCGCCTTTGCGCGCGAGGTCGAGGTCGGCATGGTCGGAATCAACGTGCCCATTCCGGTGCCGATGGCCTTCCACAGCTTCGGTGGGTGGCGCCGTTCGCTGTTCGGTGATCACCACATCTATGGCAACGAGGGCGTGCGCTTTTACACACGGCTCAAGACCGTGACCGAGCGCTGGCCGGAAAACGCCGCGGTGCGCGCCGACTTTTCTATTCCGACGATGAAATAGGGACAGATCCCCAGCGGATCCTGCGGCTGCGCCGGTGGGCGGGTGTAGTCGGTCCGTTGCGGCCCTGTTGAGGGAGTACAAGTTGAAAAGCAATATCGAGATCGCCCAGCAGGCGAAAATGCGGCCCATCGTGCAGCTGGCGAAGGAGCGCCTGGGCATCGCCGAAGAACACCTCGAGCCCTACGGGCGCTTCAAGGCGAAGATCTCCCTGGACTATCTCAGCACGGTGCCGGAGCGGCCCGACGGCAAGCTGGTGCTGGTGACGGCCATCTCGCCGACTCCGGCCGGCGAGGGCAAGACCACCACCACGGTGGGACTGGGCGACGCCCTCAACCGCATCGGCAAGCGGGCCGTCATTTGCCTGCGCGAGCCCGCGCTGGGCCCGGTCTTCGGCATGAAGGGCGGCGCGGCCGGCGGCGGGTTTTCGCAGGTCGTGCCGATGGAAGACATCAATCTGCATTTTACCGGTGATTTTACCGCGATCGCGCTGGCCAACAATCTGCTCGCGGCGCTCATCGACAATCATGTCTATCACGGCAATGCCCTGGGCTTCGATGTCCGGCGCATCACCTGGCGGCGCGTGCTCGATATCAATGATCGCGCCCTGCGCGCGATCACCGTCGGGCTGGGCGGCCCGGGCAACGGTTACCCGCGCCAGGATGGCTTCGACATCGTGGTGGCCTCGGAGGTCATGGCGATCTTCTGTCTCGCGACGAGTCTCGCCGATCTGAGGGAGCGTCTGGGCAAGATCGTGGTCGGCTACACGCGCGAACTGAAGCCGATTCGCGCGGCCGAACTCAAGGCGAACGGCGCACTCACGGTGCTGCTGAAGGATGCGCTGGCGCCCAATCTGGTGCAGACGCTCGAGAACAATCCGGCGCTGATTCACGGCGGGCCGTTCGCCAACATCGCGCACGGCTGCAATTCGGTCATCGCCACCGGCAGCGCGCTCAAGCTCGCCGAGTACGTCGTGACCGAGGCGGGATTCGGGGCGGACCTGGGAGCGGAAAAATTCATCGACATCAAGTGCCGCAAGTCCGGCCTGCGCCCCTCGGCCGTGGTCATCGTCGCGACGGTGCGTGCCCTGAAGTATCACGGCGGCATCGAGGTGAAGGATCTGGCCACGGAGAATCTCCCGGCCCTGCGCAAGGGCATCGTGAATCTCGAGCGCCATGTCGACAACATGCGCGATCGCTTCGGCCTGCCCTGCGTCGTGTCGATCAATCACCGCGCCGAAGACACGGATGCCGAGCTCAGGGAATTGCAGGAGCAGGTGGCGCACAAGGGCGTCAAGCTGCTCGTCGCCCGGCATTACTCCGAGGGCAGCGCCGGCGCGGTGGAGGTCGCGAAAGAAGTGGTGCGACTGTGCGAACAGCCCGGCAAGTTCCGCTTTCTCTACGAGGACTCGCTGCCGCTGTGGGAAAAGATGAAGGCGATCGCGACGCAGATCTACGGTGCCTCCGAGATCACGGCGGACGCGAGCATCCGCGGGCAGATCCGTGCGCTGCAGGACGGGGGCTACGGCCACTATCCGGTCTGCGTGGCGAAGACCCAATACTCTTTTTCCACCGATGCGAAGCTGCGTGGTGCGCCGAGTGGCCATGTGGTGAATATCCGCGAAGTGCGGCTCGCCGCCGGCGCGGAATTCATCGTCATGATCTGCGGGGACATCATGACCATGCCGGGACTCCCTGCGACGCCGGCCGCCTGCGCGATCGATCTGGATGCGCAGGGCCGTATCGTAGGGATGTTCTAGCGAACCTCGCCGGCGGCTGGCGCCCGATGTGCTGGCGTCTGCTGCTCAGGCCTGGACAGGCCTTGCGTCGACTACCTCTGGTCTGATTACTGGCGTTACCTGTAACGGGTAGCCGGAATAGACCCCCGAAGAGATGGGGCGTAGCTGGAGCGTAGCCAGATGGCCGGCGCGGGCGCCGCTCTGCGGGCCGGGAGCCGGCGGGTTGCATATCGTTTAACGATGCGTATAATATCGTTTTACGATATATCCGGAGACCACGCCATGACCCGCACCAGCTCCCGAGCTCTGGCCGCCGCCCGGCCAGTCATCCAGGCCCTGATGGTCCTCAACCTGATCTATGCCGTCGGCATCGCCGGGCTGCTGGTCTGGAGCTTTTTCATCCAAGGCTGGCCGGCGCGGCCGCTCGGCTTCGACATGACGCACGCGCACCCGCTGCTGGGGCAAGGATTGCGCGCGATCGTCGTCGTCGGCCTGGTCGGCGCGGCGATCGTGCGCACGATCCTGCGCCGCTTGCTGGCGATCGTCGACACCGTGCGCGTCGGCGACCCCTTCATCCTCGATAACGCCGGGCGCCTGGAAGCGATCGCGTGGCACGTCCTGGCGCTCGAAGGGCTGCGCGTAGTCGTCGCCGCGATCGCGGCGGTCGTGTGGGAGCGGGGGCGCATCGCGGCCTTCTCCTTCGCGCCCTGGCTTGCGGTGCTGCTGCTGTTCGTACTCGCCGGCGTGTTCGCGCAGGGTGCGCGCCTGCGCGCCGACCTCGAAGGCACGGTGTGACATGGCGATCCTGGTCCGCCTCGACGAAAAGCTCTACGAGCGGCGCATGACGCTGACGGAACTCGCCGCGCGCGTCGACATCACCGTTGCCAACCTGTCCATCCTGAAGACCGGCAAGGCGAGGGCGATCCGCTTCTCCACGCTCGAAGCGATCTGCATCGCGCTCGACTGCCAGCCGGGCGAGCTGCTCGAATTTCGCCGGGAGGATCAGGCGCATGACGCGATTCATGCGCAGGCCAGCGACGGCCGGAGCTGACACTATGGGCGCTGGTTGCATATTGCCCGACGAAACCGCAGGACCACGGGATGGACCTGGTGCGATCAAAGGATTGCGCCCCGGCGCCGCTCCCAGTCCGCAGTCCCCGCCAGTGCGGTGGGGACTGCGGACCATCGCAAGGTTCAATGATGCGGCGAGTCCACCAGCCGGATGTATGGCCTGGGGGCCTGCCAACCGGCAGGGAACATCCGGTGTGCCTCATCGTCCGCGACCGAAGGTACGATGATGACCTTGTCGCCCGGGCGCCAGTTCGCCGGCGTGGCCACCTTGAACTCGGCGGTGAGCTGGCAGGCGTCCAGCACGCGTAGCAGCTCGTCGAAATTGCGGCCGGTGCTCATGGGATAGGTCACCAGCAGCTTGATCCTGCGATCGGGCCCGATCAGAAACACCGAACGCACCGTCGAGTTGTCCTGTGCAGTACGCGACCGCGCTTCACCGGTGGCGTTCGGGTGGATCATGTCGTAGAGCTTTGCGACCGCGAGATCCGTGTCGCCGATCAACGGATAATTCAGGGCCGTGCCCTGGGTTTCTTCGATATCGCGTGCCCAGCGGCGATGGTCGTCAACCGAGTCGACGCTCAGACCGATGATTTTGCAGCCGCGCTTCCCGAATTCCGGCCGCAGTCGCGCCAGATAGCCCAGTTCCGTCGTGCACACCGGCGTGAAGTCCTTCGGGTGCGAGAACAGCATGACCCAGTGATTGCCCATCCACTCGTAGAAATGTATGGGCCCCTCGGTTGTTTCGGCGCGGAAATCCGGCGCCTCGTCACCTAATCGAAGCGGCATAACTCCTCCTTCGCCGACGCCGGGGGACGCTGCAGCGCATGAGGGGCCTGAATCGGCAGACATCGGCGTCGGCAAGAAGATCCGCCGCAGGCACCATGCCAAAGCGGTGCCGATTATACTCCTCGGAAAGACGCGTGGTCGTCCGCAGCGCCGCTCAGGGGACGAGCACGATCTTGCCCACGTGACGTTTGTGCAGGAACGCCTGTTGCGCCGCGACGATGTCGCACAGCGGAAAAGTCGCACTGACGAGCGGCCGGATTTCGGCGCGCTCGATATAGCCGATGAGCCGGTTGAACAGCTCCGGTCCGGGGATGGTGCAGCCGTAGACGCTCAGGTCCTTGAGGTAGAGCGTGCGCAGGTCCAGTGCCACGATGGGCCCGGCAATGGCGCCCGCCACCGCGTAGCGCCCACCGCGGCGCAGGATCTGCAGGTACTGCGGAAACTGAGCCCCGCCCACGCAGTCCATGACGACATCAACAGACTCGCGGCCGAGCAGCGCACCGAGGTCGGCCTCCCGCGCCAGAACGCGCTCGGCGCCCAGTTCGCGCAGCACGGCCTCTTTTCCGGCGCCTGCAAGGGCGATCACGCGAGCCTTGCGGCGCCGCCCGAGCTGAACGGCCGCCGAGCCCACCCCGCCGGAGGCGCCGGTGATCACGATGGTGTCGGCCTCTCCGACAGCGGCCCGCGACAACATGTGCTCGGCGGCCAGATAGGAGCAGGGGAAACTCGCCAGCTCGATGTCGGAAAGCCCGCTTCTCACCCGGCAGGCGTTCGTGGCCGGAACAGTGGCGAACTGGGCGAAGGCGCCGTCCCGATCCGCGCCGAAGTAGGCCGCGTCCGCGGGCTTGCTGTGCGTACCGCGCAGGATGGGATCAACGAGGACCCGTTCGCCGATCCGGGAGGCCGCGACGCCGGCGCCCACCGCCGCGATGTGGCCGCAGGCATCCGCGCCCTGGATGCGCGGAAACTGAAAGGCGGCGCCGCGCCACGCGCTGTCGGCCAGCGTGGCCACTGCGTCGGCATTCGTCGCGCCGCTGTGTTCGGCCGCGGCGCGCGAGTACCAGCCAATGCGCGTGTTGATGTCGGTGTTGTTGACCGCGGCCGCGGCGATCCGGACCAGCACCTCACCGTTCCCCGGCACCGGAATGGGCACGGTGCGCAGCTCGAGTTGGTCGAAATCACCGTGTCCCTTGAGCACCGCGGCCAGCATCGTGCCCGAAGTCGGCAGGCTCGTCGCCGCGGGGGTCACACGCGCCTCATTCCCACTGGGCGTGGCGATAGCCCTCGTCCGGGATGCGGTAGTAGTCGCCCTGGTCGGCGCAGAATATGTGTCCCTCGATCTTCAGGCCGGTCGGCCCGTCGAGCGTGCCGGCGGCAATGGAAATCTCCTCCCCGCCATCCGCGCGCCAGAACAGCGTCGAGCCGCAGCTGGCGCAAAATCCGCGCTCGGCCTGGGCAGAGGCCCGGTACCAGCGCAGCGGACCGCTGCGAACCAGGCGAAAATCGCGGCCATGCGCGCTGGTTGCCGCCATGAAATGGCCGGTCTGCTTCCGGCACTGCGTGCAATGGCAGGCGATGATGTCGCGCAGTGGCCCGTGCACTTCATAAGCGCACTCGCCGCACAGGCAGCTGCCACGGTAGCGGGCTACACTCACGATGCACCTCCGGCGCGGCGACGCGCGCGGCGCGATCCTACAGCGCCAGTACGCTGGCCGGCAAACAGCCACGCCAGCTGCTCGATCATCGTGGCGCCCAGCTGTTCGACACTGGCGATCGTCACCGCACGGCGGTAAAAATCGCTCACCTCGTGGCCGATGCCGACGGCAACCAGCTCGACACTCGAGCGCTGCTCGATCCACTTCACCACATTGCGCAGGTGCTGCTCGAGATAGCTGCCCGGGTTGGCGGACAGGGTCGCCTCATCGAGCGGCACCCCATCGGAAATGACCATCAGGATCCGTCGCGCCTCGCTGCGGGACAGCAGGCGCTCGTGCGCCCACAGCAGCGCCTCGCCGTCGATGTTCTCCTTCAGCAGGTCCTCGCGCAGCATGAGCCCGAGACTTTCCCGCGCGCGCCGCCAGGGCGCGTCGGCCGACTTGTAGATGATGTGCCGCAGGTCACTGAGGCGCCCCGGATTGGCACCCGCGCCGATTCGCAGCCAATCCGCGCGCGATTGGCCGCCCTGCCAGGCCCTGGTGGTGAAGCCCAGGATCTCCACCCGCACGCCGCAGCGCTCCAGCGTTCGAGCCAGCACGTCCGCGCACACGGCCGCCAGCATCATCGGCCGGCCCCGCATCGAGCCGGAGTTGTCGAGCAGCAGCGTGACCACGGTGTCCTTGAAGTCAGTCTCCTGCTCCTCCTTGAAGGACAAGGGGGCCAGCGGCTCGACGATGACCCGGGTCAGTCGCGCCGCGTCGAGCACCCCCTCTTCGAGGTCAAAGTGCCAGCGGCGCAGCTGCTGGGCGCGCAACAGTCGTTCGAGGCGATGGGCCAGGCGCGCCACGGCGCCCTGCAGACTGCGGGCCTCGAAGTTCAGCTGGGCACGGAGGCGTTCCAGTTCGGCCTTTTCACACAGGCTCGCCGCGTCCACGACCTCGTCGTGCGCTTTCGTAAAAATGCGGTAATGGCGATTCGGGTTGTCGGAATCGTCGTGGAGCGCTGCGCGCGCCGGGCGCTCGCCGTCATCTTTCTGCTCCGTGCCGGGCTGCGCTTCCTGGCCGCGGCCGCCCGGCAATTCGGCCGGAGTTTTCGGCGCTACGGAAGACTCGTCCTGCTCGAGCTCACCCTGCGCGCGCTTGACGCGCAAGGCACCGTCGCTGTCCGGTGCCGGCGCGACTGCCGTGCCCGTGGCGCGCGGCCGGGCCGCGGCGGCCTGCTGCTGGCGGTGCGCGCGTGCGCCAATCTCCGAGCCCAGGTCCAGATCGCGCACGAGCGCGTGCAGCAGCAGCGCGAAGCGGATCTGCTCGTGCGCGGCGGATGCCAGCTGCGCGAGGTGCGCACCGCTACGAGCCTCGATCTCGGATTTCCAGCGTGACATCAGTGCCGCGGCCGCCGCGGGCGGCGCCCTGCCGGTCAGCCGCTCCCTGAACAGCAGCGCCAGCGCGTGCACCATGCCGGAGGAGCGTGCGAGATGGGCGCCCAGGGCGCCGTTGCGCTCGAGCTGGTCGACGAGCGCCGCCTCCAGGTTGTGCGCAACACCGGTCATGACCAGCGCACCCAGGGACTGGCAGCGCATGTCTTCCAGCACGTCGTAAAGCTCCCGCGCCCGGGGACCGGCGGGACGAAAGCGCGCATGCACAGACTCGTCGAAATAGGCCCGCCGCAGCGCCAGCCGGTCGGCGCGGCCGCGCGCGCAGGCGGCGCTCCCCGCAGTGAGGGGAACCGGTACCGGAGGGAGGAGCAGAGTGTTCGCCGGCGCGCTGGATCCAGGCGCGGCGCAGGCCACCTTCAAGCCCCGCTCGCCCGCCAGCGCGCGCGTCGCCTGGACCAGCACACGCTCAAAGCGCTGCTCGAGTGGAGCGCGCCGCTGCGGTGGCGGCGGGGTCACACGACCTTCAATCCGGTCACCGCTTCCGGCAATTCCGTGCCGAAGGCGCGCTGGAAGAATTCGGCGACGGCGGGCCGCTCCAGCTCGTCGCACTTGTTGAGGAAGCTGACGCGGAAGGCCAGGCCGACATCCGCGAAAATCGCGGCATTCTCCGCCCAGGTGATGACGGTGCGCGGACTCATCACCGTGGAGATGTCGCCGTTCATGAACGCGTTGCGCGTCATGTCGGCCACACGCACCATGGCCATGATCGTGCGCCGGCCGTCCGCGTGGTCGTAGTGCGGCGCCTTGCTCAGCACGATCGCCGCCTCTTTGTCATGCTCCAGGTAATTGAGCGTCGTGACGATCGACCAGCGATCCATCTGGCCCTGGTTGATCTGCTGGGTGCCGTGATACAGCCCGCTGGCATCGCCCAGCCCGATGGTATTGCTGGTGGCGAAGAGCCGGAAGAACGGATGCGGGCTGATGACGCGATTCTGGTCGAGCAGCGTGAGCTTCCCGCTCGCTTCCAGCACGCGCTGTATGACGAACATGACGTCCGGCCGGCCCGCATCGTACTCATCGAAACTCAGGGCGATGGGCCGCTGGATGGACCAGGGGAGCAGGCCCTCGCGGAACTCGGTGACCTGGTGGTCGTCCCGCACGACGATGGCGTCCCGGCCCACCAGATCGATGCGGCTGACGTGCCCGTCGAGGTTGATGCGCACCAGCGGCCAGTTCAGGCGCGCCGCGACCTGCTCGATGTGAGTGGATTTTCCGGTGCCATGGTAGCCCTGCACCATGACGCGCCGGTTGAAGGCGAAGCCGGCGAGGATGGCCAGGGTCGTATCCGGGTCGAAATAATAGCCAGGATCGACATCGGGGACGTACTCGCTGCGCGCGCTGAAGGCCGGTACCCGCATGTCGTTCGGCACGCCAAAGTCACGCGCCGACACCTGGATGTCGGGCGCCAGGCCTGGCAGTTCATCGGCCGTGCTCATGAAGGCCTGGCCGCCGACCCCAGGTGTATCCAGGCCGATTTGGTTTGCGTGTAGCTGAGCAGGCTCTCCAGGCATTTGTCGCGTCCCTGACCGGACTGCTTGTAGCCGCCAAAGGGCTGGGTCATGTCCCCGTGATCGAAGCAGTTCACCCAGATCACGCCGGCCTCCAGATCGCGGATCGCCGTATGGGCCTGGCGCAGGTCGCGCGTCCAGACGGAGGCGGCCAGGCCGTAGATCGAATCGTTGGCAATGGCCACCGCTTCCTCCAGCCCGTCGACCTCGATCGCCGCGGCCACCGGGCCGAAGATTTCCTCGCGCGCGATCGTCATCTGGTTGCGAACGCCCGAGAAGAACGTGGGGTTCACGTAGCAGCCGGGGAGCGATGGCGTGTCGCCGCCGAATTCCAGTCTGGCGCCCTCACTCCTGCCCTTGCCGATGTAGTCCAGGACCCGCGCGCGCTGCTTCGCGGTCACCAGCGGACCGAGATTGGTCTGCGGGTCGAGCGGGTCGCCCGCCCGGTAGGCGCTGCGCCCCTGCTCGATGAAGCGGGCGACGAATTCGCCGGCGATGCGCTTGTCAATCAGGAGGCGCGAGCCCGCATTGCAGACCTCACCCATGTTGCCGAAGATGCCGTTGATGGCGTAGCTGACGGCGCGATCCATGTCTTCGAGATCGGCGAGGAAAATCTGCGGCGACTTGCCGCCACACTCCAGGCTCACCCGCTTCATGTTGGATTGCCCGGCGTAGACGAGCATCTGCCTGCCGATGACCGTCGAGCCGGTAAAGGCGATCTTGGCGACGTCGTTGTGCAGGGCGAGGGCCGCGCCCGCCGCATTGCCGAGGCCGTTGACGACATTGAATACGCCGGGCGGCCCGCCGGCCTCGACAAACAGCTGCGCCAGGAGCAGTCCGGATAGCGGGGATTGCTCGGCGGGCTTCAGCACCACGGAATTGCCGGCCGCGAGAGCCGGGGCGACCTTCCAGGCGGCCATCAACAGCGGATAGTTCCAGGGCACGATGCAGCCGACCACGCCCAACGGCTCGCGCAGGATGTAGTGGAAGGCCTCTGCGGCGGTCGCGGTCACCGCCCCGTCGATCTTGTCGCAGAGTTCCGCGAAATAGCTGAAGGTCTGGACCGCCTGCGGAACGTCGATGCTGAGCATGTCCCGGATCGGCTTGCCCATCGACAGGCTGTCGAGGAGCGAGAGCTGCTCGGCGTTCGCCTCAATGAGCCTGGCCAGGCGCGACAGCACTGCCAGCCGGTCGCGCGGTGCCATGCGCCGCCAGACCCCGCCGCTGAAAGTACGGCGGCCGGAGGCCACCGCGCGGTCGATCTCCGTCGCGCCGCCCGCGGCCACCTCGCACAGCGGTGCCCCGGTGGCCGGATTGGTGACGGTAAAGCGCGCAGCGCCGGCCGGCACGTGATCGCCGTCGATGAAGTGGCCCGTCGCGAAACGCAGCGCTCTGGCGCGCTGCTGCCACTCGGCTAACTGGAGCGAACTGGTCATGGTGCATCCTCTGCTACACGTAGCGCTGATGATATGACGAACCCGGTGGCGGCCACGACCACGAGTCCGGGCGCTGGATCATAAAGACTTGCCGGCTGGTAGATTATCTTTGCTGCTCCTTCTGGCAGACTATGCGAGGCTAGGCTGCTTCGCGGGCGGTGCTCATTGGAAGCCGCCGGGCACCGCGCCGGAGAAATCAATTGTCTGAAGGCCCACCTGTCACACGGCGCCCGTCCGGGCGGGACGCCCGGCGCGCCGAGCGCGCGGCCCCCCTGCCGGATCACCTGCGGCCGGTGCGGCCGGGCATGAGCAGCGGCCGCTACCAGCCGCTGAGCGCGCCTGATATCGAGCAGATTCATGCCACCGCGCTGCGCCTGCTCGCCGAGGTGGGCCTGGCCGACGCGACCGAATCCGGTGTCGAGATCATGACCCGGGCCGGCTGCCAGTTGAGCGCCCAGGGTCGCTTGCTGTTTCCGCGCTCCCTGGTCGAAGACACGCTCGCCAAGGCGGCCCGCAACTTCGTGCTGCACGCGCAGGATCCGCGTTTTGATCTGGAGCCCTCGGGCAAGCGTGCCTATTTCGGCACCGCGGGCGCCGCGGTCAACATCGTGGACGCGCAGGGTGTGTACCGCGAATCAACGATCCAGGACCTGTACGACATCGGGCGCGTCGTCGATGTGATGGAGCATATCCATTTTTTCCAGCGCGCCGTGGTGCCGCGCGATATCCCCGATCCCTTCGAGATGGATTTCAACACCTGCTACGCCTCCGTCTCGAGCACCACCAAGCACGTCGGTTCCAGCTGGGTGCAGCCCGAGCACGTCGCAGCCTCGCTGGAGATGCTGCACCTGATTGCCGGGGGCGAACGGCAGTGGCGCGAGCGTCCCTTCGTCAGCCAGTCGAACTGCTTCGTCGTGCCACCGATGAAATTTGCGGCCGACGCCTGCCGCTGCCTGGAAGTCGCGGTGCGGGGCGGCATGCCCGTGCTGCTGCTGTCGGCCGGGCAGGCCGGCGCAACCGCGCCCGCGGCGCTCGCCGGCGCGCTTGCCCAGGAAGTCGCCGAAGTGCTCGCCGGGCTCGTCTACGTCAATGCCATCAAGCCCGGTCACCCGGCGATCTTCGGTACCTGGTGCTTCGTCTCGGACCTGCGCACCGGGGCCATGTCGGGCGGGAGCCCCGAGCAGGCCCTGCTGTCGTCGGCCGCCGGGCAGATGGCGAACTACTACAACCTGACCGGCGGAACGGCATCGGGCATGACGGATTCAAAAGTCGCCGACGGCCAGTCGGGCGCCGAGAAGGCGCTCAATCACGCGCTCGTGGGCAATTCCGGCGCCAACCTTATCTACGAATCGGCCGGCATGCATGCGAGCCTGCTCGGATACTCGCTCGAGAGCCTGATCATCGACAACGACATCATCGGTGCGGCCCAGCGCACCATCAAGGGCATCGAAGTGAACGAGGAGCGCCTGTCCTTCGAGACCATCCGGGACGTGTGCCTCAACGGGCCCGGGCACTTCCTGGGGAGCGATCAGACCCTGCAGCTGATGCAGACGGAGTACCTCTATCCGGGGATCGCGGACCGGCGGAGCCCCAATGACTGGGCCGAGCGCGGCTCGCTCGATGTGCTGCAGCGGGCGGCCGACCGGATCCGGGAGATCCTTTCGAGCCACTATCCGCATCACGTGCTGGATTCCGTCGACGCCGCCATTCGCGCCCGTTTCCCCGTGCGCCTGGACCGGGCCGGCATGCAGCCGAAGTCCCGGAGCCAGGCGGGCGGGGCAAGTGGGCCCGCCGCTTCCGCGCAGCAGGTACGCGCCTAGGCCGCATGACCCTGCCCAGCCGCGCCAGCGTCGTCATCGTCGGCGGAGGGATCGCCGGCTGCTCCATCGCCTACCATCTGACGAAGATCGGGCTGACCGACGTGGTGCTGCTCGAGCGCAAGCAGCTGACCTGCGGCACGACCTGGCACGCGGCCGGCCTCGTCGGCCAGCTGCGCGCGACGCGCAATCTCACCGAGCTCGCCAAGTACACCGCGGAGCTCTTTTGCTCCCTGGAAGCCGAGACCGGGCAGGCGACCGGCTTCAAGCAGAACGGCTCGATCAGTGTCGCCCGGACCGCCGCGCGCTTCGAGGAACTGAAGCGTGGGGCGTCGATGGGCAAGACCTTTGGGCTCGAGATCGACGTGCTGCCGAACGGGGCGATCCGCGAGCGCTGGCCGCTGCTCGAGACCGCGGACCTGGTGGGCGGCATCTATATCCGCAAGGACGGTCAGACCAATCCGATCGACACGGCGCAGGCCTTCGCGCGGGGCGCGAAGCAGCGCGGCGCGCGCATCTTCGAGCACACGCTGGTCAGCCGGATTCGCGTCGAGCGCGGCCGGGCTATCGGCGTCGAGACCGACGCGGGTTTCATCGCGGCCGATACGGTGGTGCTCTGTGCCGGCATGTGGTCGCATGCTCTCGGGCGCGACTGCGGGGTGGCTGTGCCCCTGCACGCGGCGGAACACTTTTATATCGTGACCGAGCCGATTGCCGGTCTGCCGGGGAACCTGCCGGTGCTGCGGGTCTACGACGAATGCGCCTATTACAAGGAGGACGCCGGCAAGCTCCTGGTCGGCTGCTTCGAGCCGGTGGCCAAGCCCTGGGGCATGAAAGGGATCCCCGAGAGCTTCTGTTTCGATACGCTACCCGAGGACTACGAGCATTTCGAACCGATCCTCAACGCGGCGGTGCAGCGCGTACCGGTGCTCGCGCATGCCGGGATCCAGCTGTTCTTCAACGGGCCGGAGAGTTTCACCCCCGATGATCGCTTTTATATCGGGGAAGCGCCGGAGGTGCGCGACCTGTTCGTGGCCGCAGGCTTCAATTCTACGGGGATTGCTTCCAGCGGTGGTGCCGGCAAGGTGGTGGCGCAGTGGATCCTCGATCGGCGGCCGCCTATGGACCTGGCGGACGTGGACATCCGCCGGGTCCTGCCGTTCCAGTCCAACCGGCGCTACCTGCGCGATCGCACCGTCGAGACCCTCGGCCTGCTCTATGCGATGCACTGGCCCTACTACCAGTATCAGAGCGCGCGCGGCGCGCGGCGCGGCGCGCTGCATGATCGACTGCTCACCGCCGGCGCCTGCATGGGGGAGACCGCCGGCTGGGAGCGCCCGAACTGGTTCGCTGCACCCGGCTCTAATCCGCAGTACGAATATTCCTACGGCCGCCAGAACTGGTTTTCCGCCTGCGCTGATGAATGCCGCGCCGTGCGCGATGCGGTGGCGCTCTTCGATCAGGCCAGCTTCGCGAAATTCCTGGTGCAGGGCGCGGACGCCGCCGCGGCCCTCAATTGGCTTTCGACGGCGAACGTCGACGTGCCGAACGGCCGCATCGTCTACACGCAGTGGCTCAACGAACGCGGCGGAATCCGAGCGCGAGTTCCTGGTCGTGACTTCTGCAATCTGCCAGTCCCGCGACCTGGCCTGGCTCCGCCGCTATCTCGATGCCCATGCGGAGACACGCTGCACCGTGACCGACGTGACCGCCGGGGTGGCCATGCTGGGCGTCATGGGCCCCAACAGCCGCGCGCTGCTCGAGGCACTGTCCGGGTCGGAACTGTCCAACGCCGCGCATCCCTTTGGCTACTCACGCGAGATCGAGATCGGTTACGCGCGCCTGCGCGCCAGCCGCATCACCTACGTCGGCGAGCTGGGCTGGGAGCTCTACATCCCGGGGGAACAGGTGCTGGATGTGTACGAGCGCCTGCTCGAGGCGGGTGCGGCCTACGGCCTGCGCCACGCCGGTTATCACGCCATGGGCGCCTGCCGGGTCGAAAAGGGCTACCGGCACTGGAGCCACGACATCGGAGATGAGGACACGCCGCTCGAAGCGGGGCTCGGTTTCACCGTGGCGTGGGACAAGCCCGGCGGATTTCAGGGCCGGGACGCGCTGCTGGCGCAGCGGGCTCGCGGCGCACTGCCCAAGCGCCTGGTGCAGCTGATGCTGGTGGATGCGAGCCAATCCGCGCCGCTGCTGTATCACGAGGAGCCGATCCTGCGGGATGGAAAGATCGTCGGTTCGATCAGATCCGGCGCCTGGGGGCATCGCCTGGAGCGCTCGATCGGCATGGGCTACGTCAGCTGCGAGGCGGGCGTCACGCCGCAGTGGTTGGACGCGGGGCACTGGCAGGTCGAGGTGGCCGGTGCTCAGCACGCGGCACAGGTGCAGTTGCGGCCCTGGTACGACCCGGCGGGCGAGCGCGTCAAGAGCTGAGCATATAAAAGAGTGAAGTCTCACGCTCAGGTGGTCGTGATCGGCGGTGGTGCGGTGGGCTGCAGCGCCCTGTATCACCTCACGCAGCTGGGCATCAGCGACGCGGTCCTGTTCGAGCGCGACGAGCTCACCGCCGGTTCGACCTGGCACGCCGCCGGCAATTGCCCGAATTTCTCCACCTCCTGGAACCTGATCAAGCTGCAGCGCCACAGCACCCGGCTCTATGCGCAACTTGCTCAACGCGTCGGCTACGACATCAACTACCACGTCACCGGCAGCCTGCGCCTCGCGCACAGCGCGGACCGTGTCGATGAATTTCGCCATGTCGTATCCCAGGCACGCGCCCAGGGCGTCGAATTCGAGCTGCTGAGCCCGGAGCAGATCCGTGCCCGCCATCCCTTCATCACCACCGAGGGCGTTCGTGCCGGACTCTACGACCCGCACGACGGGGACATCGACCCGGCGCAGCTGACGCAGGCGCTCGCCAAGGGCGCGCGCGACGGCGGCGCGCAGATCCATCGCCAGACGCGCGTCACTGCGCTCGAGAGCACCGCTTCGGGCGAATGGCGCGTCACGACCAATCGCGGGGTCATCGTGGCCCAATCGGTGATCAATGCCGCGGGCTATCGGGGCGGAGAAGTGGCGGCGATGGTGGGCGAGTACCTGCCGATCGTCACGCTCTCCCACCAGTATCTGATCACCGAGGACATTCCGGAGCTGGTGGCCCGCGGCGCGGCGCGGCTGCCATTGCTGCGCGATCCGGACGTCAGCTACTACATGCGCCAGGAGCGGCACGGCCTGATTCTCGGCCCCTACGAAAGGCAGGGCAGGGCCCACTGGCTGGAGGCCATACCGGATGAGTTCGCGCACCAGCTGTTCGATGACGACATCGGCCGCCTCGAAGCCTATATCGAGGACGCCTGCGCACGCGTGCCGATCCTCGGCTCGGTGGGCGTGAAATCAGTCATCAATGGGCCGATTCCCTATGCACCGGATGGCAATCCACTGATCGGCCCTGCTCCGGGCCTGCCCGGGCTCTTCCATTGCTGCGCGTTCACCTTTGGCATCGCGCAGGCGGGCGGCGCGGGCAAGATCATCGCCGAGTGGGTGGCGCACGGGCAGCCCGAGTGGGACATGTGGCCGCTGGACTCGCGCCGCTACCTCGCCTACGCCAACAGGACCTTCACCCTGGCGAAGGCGCTCGAGACCTACCAGGACGAGTACGGCATCGGTTACCCGGCCGAGGAGCGGCCAGCCGGCCGACCCGCGAAGAGCTCGCCGGTCTACACGCGGCTCAAATCCAAGGGCGCGCGCTTCGGCGCGCGCGGCGGCTGGGAACGCGCGGTGTACTTCCCTCGGGCGGACGATCCCACCGCCGGCCCGGAGTTGTCGTTTCGCCGGCCGCGCTGGCATACGGCCGTGGCGCGCGAGTGCGCTGCCGTGCAGCAGCGCGTGGCGGTGCTTGACCTGCCCGGCTTCACGAAGTTTGAAGTGTCCGGGGCCGGTGCCCACGCCTGGCTCGATCACATGGTGGCGGGCACGGTGCCGCGCCCGGGACGCACGGCGCTCAACTATTTCTGCTCGCCGGGTGGCGGCATCGTCACGGAGATGACCATCACGGCCTTTGGCCCTGAGCGCTACTGGCTCATCAGCGCCGCGGCCGGTGAACGGCACGACGAACACTGGCTGCGCGAGCACCTGCCCAGCGGCGGCGCGGTGCGCATCGAAAACCAGTCGGCACGCTACGGCACGCTGATCGTCGTCGGCCCCAGGTCGCGCGAGCTGCTGTCCGGGCTTACTTCAGCGGACCTTGGCAACGAGGCCTTTCCCTGGCTGGCGATGCGGACGATCGACATCGGTTACACGCAGGCCATCGCGCTGCGCGTCAACTATGTGGGCGAACTGGGCTGGGAGCTGCACCTGCCGGTGGAGCAGCTCCTGTCGGTGTACGAACTGGTCTGGGAGGCAGGCGAGCGCTTCGGCATCAGCGACTACGGCCTGTACGCGATGGACAGCCTGCGGCTCGAGAAGTGCTACCGCGCGTGGAAGGGGGACCTGACCACCGAGTACACCCCGTTCATGGCCTCGCTCGATCGCTTCGTGAAACTCGACAAGGCCGGCGGTTTCATCGGCCAGGAAGCGCTTCGGCGCGAGGCGGCGAGCGGGCCGCGCGAGCGCTTCGTGCCGCTCATCGTGGCGGCGGAGGAGGCCGATGCCGCGGCCGTGTCCATTGTCTACGACGATGACCAGACCGTCGGGCTGGTGACCTCCGGCGGATTCGGTTATCGGCTGAATCAGAGCATCGCCCTGGCGTACGTGCGCACAGATCTTGCGACCGAAGGCACGGAGCTCGAGGTGGAGATCATAGGCACGCGGCGCCGCGCGGTCGTCGCGCGCGAGCCGCTGTACGATCCGCAGAATCTGCGCTTGCGCGGTTGAGGGTAGATCAAGGGGTCGTTCAGTCGCCGGTCGGGATTATCCCGGCATTTTCTATCATCAGGATCACGCACTTGTTCGGCGCACGCGTGCGGTGCATGACGCCCTTGGGCACGACAAATCCCTGCCGTGGCCCGAGCGCAACCGTTCGGTCCTGCAGGTCAATGAGGAACTCCCCATCCAGGCAGAAGAAGAACTCGTCGTCGTCATTGTGCTTGTGCCAGTGATACTCGCCCTGCATCACGCCCAGCCTCACCACCGAGCCGTTGACCTGACAGAGTGTCTGGTTGTACCACCGATCGGTCACCTTCCCGGCGAGCGCCGCCACGTCAATCCTCTCCAGTTGCGGAAAGAGAATATCGAGGTGCGTGGCGTATTGTGTCTCAGTCATCGCTGCCTCCTTAGTCAGGCAGTTCGCGTGCGACCGTGTGCAGCAGGGTCAGGACGTAGTCGGCAAAGGAGCGCCACACGTCCACGTGAAAATGATCCGCGGCGGTGCGCCACAGGACCATTTCGCTCTTGGCGTATACGGTGCGCGTGCACATGTGGACGGGGAAGGCCGCCAGCGACAGATCAAGGGGGCACTGCGAGTTCAACAGCAGGGTGGCGTTCGGCCCGCGCAGCTCAAAGGACAACTGCCGCTGGCTGATATCCACCAGCGAATGCGCGTGGCCTGCGAGGGCGCCGCCCAGAATGGTGAGCAGAGTCGCCCGTTCATCGGCCGGTGCGAGTAGCAGTCGTTCGTCGGGACCGAGCCACAGCGAAGCGCGGGCGCCCGTGCTCACGGCCCGGCAGGGCGTCATGGATGAGGGCAGTCCCAGGGCTATCGCGGCGGCGCTCTGCGCTGCCTCATCGCCGCAGAAGCTCAGGCGCGTGGCAGCCGGCAGGGGCTGCAGCCAGGCTGTGGCTTCGATGCGCGGCGGGCGGGCCTGGACGGCGTCAGCCATTGAGGCGCGCTCCCTGCGGATCATAGAAGACAGGACTGGTCACCTGTACCACGACTTCACCGCCGGGCATCGGCAAGTAGAGCGTCTGGCCAATGCGCGAGCGTCCGTCCGCGACCATGGCGAGCGCGATCGGGTGTCCGAGCGTCGGGCTCGCGTAGGCCGAGGTCACGTGGCCGATGATCTGCATGGGAGCAGTCTGGCCTGCCGTGGCCACGACCTGGGCTCCTTCATCGAGCAGCGTCGTGCGGTCGATCGAGAGGAGGCCGATCAGCTGCTTGCGTCCCGGCGCGCGCATCGCCGGACGAGCGAGCGAGCGCTTGCCCAGGAAGTCGGGCTTCGTCTTCCCGATGGCCCAGGCCAGGCCCACGTCGTCGGGCGTGACCGTGCCGTCCGTGTCCTGCCCGACAATGATGAAGCCTTTTTCTGCGCGCAGCACGTGCATCGCCTCGGTGCCGTAGGGCGTGATGCCATGCGCCTGTCCGGCGGCGTAGACCGCCTCCCAGACCGCGGGACCGTAGTCCGCCGGCACATTGATCTCGAAACCCAGCTCGCCGGAAAAGCTCACGCGAAACAGCAGCAGCGGCGCGCCACAGATGCGGCCGTGTGCCACGCTCATGTGCGCCAGCGCTCCGGCGGACAGATCGACGCCGGACACCAGCGGAGCGATCACGTCGCGCGCGCGGGGGCCCTGAACAGCGATCACCGCCCATTGTTCCGTGGTGGAAGTCAGCCAGACTTTCAGGTCGGGCCATTCGGACTGGCGATAATCCTCCATGAGCTGCAGCACGCGGGCGGCGCCGCCGGTGGTCGTCGTGACGTGGTAGCGATCGTCGGCGAGGCGGGCCACCACGCCGTCGTCATAGATGAACCCATCATCGCGCAGCAGCACGCCATAGCGGGCGCGGCCCGGAGCCAGGCTGGTCCAGCTGTTGACGTACATCCGATTCATGAAGTCGGTCGCCCCAGGTCCGACCACTTCGATCTTTCCCAGCGTGGAGGCGTCAAAGAGGCCGCAGGCGCTGCGCACGCCGCGGCATTCGCGCGCCACCGCGGCGTGCATGTCCTCAGCGCCACGCGGGAAGTAGCGCGCCCGCTTCCACAGGCCGACGTCTTCGAACACCGCGCCGTGCTGCCGGGCCCACTCGTGCATGGGCGTGCGTCGCACGGGATCGAACTGGTCGCCGCGATCGTAGCCGGCCAGCACGCCGAAACTCACCGGCGTATAGGGCATCCGGAAAGTCGTCAGGCCGACATCGGGCACCGCGCGCGCGCTCCGGTCGGCCACGATGCCCAGGGCGTTCATACCGGAGGTCTTGCCCTGATCGGTCGCCATGCCGGTGGTCGTGTAACGCTTGATGTGCTCGATGGAGGAAAATCCCTCGCGCATCGCGAGCTCGAGGTCCCGCGAGGTGACATCGTTCTGCCAGTCGACGAAGGCCTTCGCCGGGGCCACCCGCCCAGGCTGCGGCAAGGCGCCCGGAGCGCCGCGTGTGGAGAACTCCGTCACCGTGACGAGTGGTGATGAGGCCTCGCCCTTGAACCCACAGGCTGCCGCGGCGGCGAGGCCGGCGCTGGTGCCGTCTTCAAACGCAGCCGCCAGCCCATCGACTCCACGCGCGGCCCCGGCGGAGCGTTCACGCTCGGCCGGCGCGCCTGGAATGAAGGTGCGCTCATCGGTGCGCCAGAGGAGTTTGCCGCGCGATTGCGAGTGCAGGTGGATGCTGGGGGTGTATCCGCCGGACATCAGCAGCGCATCGCAGGCGAGAGTCTCGCCGCGCGTGGTCGTGCCGTCCGGCGACACTGTCCCCAGCGTCACGTTGCGCACGCGCAGACGTCCCGCCGTGCCCAGCACCGTGGGGCCTTCAATGACCCGGATGCCGGCGGCGCGCGCGGCCGCGAGGGCCGCGGCGCCGGGCGTGGCGCGTACGTCGGCGATGGCGCGGACTGAAACGCCGCCGGCCTGCAGATCGAGCGCCGCCGCGTAGGCGCTGTCGCAGCCGGCGAGCACCACGGCGCAGTGGCCGACGCGCACGCCGTAGCGATTGAGATAGCTGCGCGCCGCGGAGGCCAGCATCACGCCCGGCCGGTCATTGCCCGGAAACACCAGCGGCCGCTCGATGGCCCCGCTCGCCAGGACCACTTCGCGCGCGCGCACCTGCCAGAGTCGTTCCCGGGGCAGTCCTGCGGGCGGTACCGCCAGGTGATCGCTGAGGCGCTCGCACAGGCCGAGCATGTTATGAGGGAAATACCCGAAGGCCGTCGTTCGCGGCAGCAGGGTCACGTTCGCTTGCGCGGCGAGCTGCGCCAGGGTCGCCTTGAGCCAGGCGGCTGAGTCGAGGCCCCCGATCTTCAGGGCGGGCTCATCCAGGAGTGACCCACCGAGCTCGGCCTGCTCGTCGCACAGCATGACACGCGCGCCGCTGCGCGCCGCGGCGGTGGCGGCGGCGAGGCCGGCGGCCCCGGCCCCGACGACGAGCACGTCGCAGTGCGCGTAGCGCTGGGCGTAGCCGTCCGGATCGGCACCGATGGGGGCACGACCCAGTCCGGCCGCCGCGCGGATCCGCGGTTCGTACCAGCGGTGCCAGGCGAAGCGTGGCCACATGAAGGTCTTGTAGTAAAAGCCCGCCGGAAAAAGTGGCGCGAGCCAGTTGCTCACGCTACCGATATCCCAGGCCAGGCTCGGCCAGCGGTTCTGGCTGTGCGCGATGAGCCCCTCGTAGAGTTCCACCTGCGTCGCGCGCAGGTTGGGCGCACTGCGCGCCGCATCGCGCGCCACGGTCACAAGGGCGTTGGGCTCCTCGGACCCCGAGGACAGCAAGCCGCGCGGACGGTGGTACTTGAAGGAGCGGCCGAGCAGGTGCACGCCGTTGGCGAGCAGCGCGGACGCGAGCGTGTCCCCCGCGAAGCCTCGATAGCGGCGCCCGTCGAAGCTGAACTCGATGGGGCGGGACCGGTCCACGCGCCCGCCGCGTTCCGCGCGCCAGGCCTTCACGGCGGGGCGCTCCCGGTACTTTCGGGCCGCGGCTCACCGCAGCGATAGGTCGCGAGGAACTGATCTGTCGTCGTGTCACGCAGCGCGTTGAAGAAGCGCGCACAGCCGCGCACGTGGCGCCAGCGCTCGGCGTGCAAGCCGCGCCGGTTGTCGCGCAGGTACAGGAAGGCCACCCAGTCCTCGGCGCTCACGGACTCCGGGGGCGTGGGGCGGGCAATGTGCGCTTCGCCGCCGTAGCTGAATTCGAGCTCCGGGCGCGGGCCGCAGTAGGGACAGTTGATCAGCAGCATGGCTTTAGTGCGCCACCGCAGCCGCTGCCGCCTCGTCGATCAGCAGGCCCTCGCGGAAACGCTCGAGCGTGAAGGGCGCGTTGATCGGATGCGGCTCGTCGTGCGCCATGGTCCAGGCGAACAGGTGCGCCGAGCCGGGCGTGGCCTTGAAGCCGCCCGTGCCCCAGCCACAATTGACATAGAGACCGGGGACGCCCGTCTTGGCGATGATCGGCGAGCGATCGGGCGATACGTCGACGATCCCGCCCCAGTTACGCAGCATGCGCAGGCGGCGAAAGGCCGGGAACAGCTCGCAGATGGCAGCCAGCGTGTGCATATTGACGTGCAGGGCGCCACGCTGGGTGTAGCTGGTGTAGGCGTCGGTACCCGCGCCGATGACGAGCTCGCCCTTGTCCGACTGGCTGACGTAGGCGTGAATCGCGTTGGACATCACGACGCAAGGCAGCACGGGCTTGATGGGCTCGGACACCAGCGCCTGGAGCGGGAAGCTCTCCAGCGGCAGGCGGATGCCCGCCAGTCCCAGCACGACGCTGCTGTTCCCGGCCGCCGCGACGCCGATCCGGCGGCTGCCGATGCGCCCGCGCGTCGTCTCGACAGCCTCGACGGCGCCGTTGGCGTCGCGGCAGATGCCCGTGACCTCGCAGTTCTCGATGATGTCGACACCGAGTGCGTCGGCGGCGCGGGCGTAGCCCCAGGCGATGGCGTCGTGACGGGCCGTGCCGCCGCGGCGCTGCAGCGCGCCGCCCAGCACGGGGTAGCGGATGTCCGCGCCGATATTGAGGGGCGGGCAGAAGGCCTTGCACTCGGCCGGGCTCAGCCATTCGTTGTCCACCCCATTGCAGCGATTGGCGTGGATGTGGCGTTTGCTGACCTGCACGTCGTGGACGGAATGCGCGAGCATGAGCACGCCGCGCGGTGAATACATGACGTTGTAGTTGAGCACCTGCGAAAGGTCGCGCCACATCCTCACGGCGTGGTCGTAAAGGCGCGCGCTCTCGTCGAACAGGTAATTCGAGCGAATCACGGTCGTGTTGCGGCCGGTGTTGCCGCCACCGATCCAGCCCTTCTCGAGCACGGCGACGCGGTTCAGGCCATGTTCCGCCGCCAGGTAGTAGGCGGTCCCCAGGCCGTGGCCGCCGCCGCCGACGATGATGGCATCGTAGGAGGATTGCGGCGCGGCGCGGCGCCACTGAGGCTGCCAGCCGCGATGACCGCCGAAGGCCTGTCTCAGCAGCGACCAGGCCGAGAACTTCTGCATCAGGCGCGCAACTCGAGATTCTGCGGGTCGTAGGGCGAATCGACCAGCACCGTGGCCGCTCTGCGCTCGCCCAGAATGTCGATGGAGAGCTTGGTACCGGCCGCGGCGCAGGCGGTCTGGACGTAGCCGATCGCGAGGCTCTTCTGCAGCACATGCCCGTAGCCGCCGGCGGTCGTGCGGCCGACCATGGTGTCATCGGGCCCGAAGATCGGCTCGTTGCCGAGCGGGTCGGTGTCCGTGACGCCGTGGACCTCGAGCGTGAGGAAGCGATTGGGCACGCCGGCGGCGAGCTGTTTCTCGAGCGCCTCGCGGCCGATGAACGGACCCTTGCTCATTCTCACGAAGCGATCGAGCCCGGCCTCGAGCGGCGTGTAGTCGCGCGTCAGATCACTCCCCCACATGCGGTAGGACTTCTCGAGGCGGAGCGATTCCATGGCGCGCATGCCCGCCATGCCGATGCCGAACTCGGCCCCCGCGGCGAAGATCGCATCGAACAGGTGATGCGCGTACTCGATCGGGAAGTGCAGTTCCCAGCCCAGTGCCCCGACGAAGTTGACGCGCAGCAGGTACACATCGCTCGCCAGACCCACATCGGCGATCTTGCCGGTGAGCCAGGGGAAGGCGGTGTTGTCGAGCGGCGTGTCGACGAGTTTGGCCAGCACCTCGCGCGAACGGGGACCGGCGAGCACAAAGCAGCCGCGGGCGGTGGTGATATTGCGCAGCTGCACCGAGCCATCGGCGGGCAGATGGCGCTGCAGGAAGTCCGCGTCATAGCGTTCCGCGGCGCCCGCGCTCACGACGTAAAAGTGCTCGGAACCCAGCTTGCTGATCGTGAATTCGGAGCGAATGCCGCCGCGGGCCGTCAGCGCGTGGCACAGGGAGAGGCGTCCAGTCTGGGTGGGCACCTTGTTGGCGACCAGCGAGTCGAGCCAGGCCGCGGCGCCCGGGCCTGACACTTCATGCTTGGTGAAAGGCGTCAGATCGATGACTCCGACCGAGCCGCGCAATTTCCGGCACTCGTTGGCAACGTGCGGGAAATAGTTGCTGCGCCGGAAGCTCCACACATCGCGCCGCTCGACGCCGGCCGGCGCGAACCAGTTGGCGCGCTCCCAGCCGTAACGCTGGCCGAAGACCGCGCCCAGGCGCTCGAGCTTGTCGTATACAGGGCTGGTCTTCGCGGGCCGCGCATCCGGACGTTCCTCGTCCGGAAAATGGATGGTGAAGACGTTGCGGTAGGTCTCCTCATTCTTGGTCGTGAGATAGCGGCGGCTCGTATAGGGCCCAAAGCGCCGGGGATCGACCGCCAGCATGTCGATCCCGGGTTCGCGCTCGACGATCCATTCGGCCAGTTGCCAGCCGGCGCCGCCGGCCGCGGTGATGCCAAAGCTGTGGCCTTCGTTGAGCCACAGATTCCGTACACCCCAGGCGGGTCCGATCAGGGGACTCCCGTCGGGTGTGTACGAGATCGGGCCATTGATGATCTGCTTGATCCCGCAATTTTCGAGCGCGGGCACGCGACGCTGCGCCGCCTCGATGTGCGGCACCATCCGGTCCAGATCGCCGTCGAACAGGCTCTTGCCGAACCAATCCGGCACCCCATCGGCGAAGCGTGCCGGGGCGCCTTTCTCGTAGGGCCCGAGAATCCAGCCGAGGCGCTCCTCGCGCAGATAATAGGATTGCTCCGGCTCGCGCAGCACGGCGAGTTCGCGGCCGCCGCCCTTGCGGTATTCCGACAGCTGCGGTGAGACGTCGAAGACGATGTACTGGTGCTCGACCGGAATCGCGGGCACGTTGAGCCCGAACATGCGGCCGGCCTGCCGCGCGTAGTTGCCGGTGGCGCACACCACGTGCTCCGCCACGATCTCGCCGCGCGTGGTGGTCAGCAGCCATTCTCCCGACGGCCGCCACTGCGCCGCCGTGACTTCGGTGTGTTCGTAGATTTCAGCACCGGCGGCTCTGGCTCCGCGCCGCAGCGCGGCGGTCAGGTCGGCCGGAGCAATGTGGCCATCGTCCGGGTGGTAGAGGGCGCCGATGACCTTCGCGGTCTCCTTGCCGTCACCGAGGTTGATCAGGGGCCACAGGCTCCGGACTTCCTTCGGTTCGATGATGCGGAAGGGCACACCGATGGTGTTGGCCGTGCTGCAGTACTTGAGGTACTCATCCATGCGCTCGCGACAGGTCGCCAGCCGCAGATTGCCCGTGACATGAAAACTGACATCCTGATCGGTCTCGGCAGGCAGCCGCTTGTACAGGTCCACGGAATACTTGTGCAGCTGCCCGACCGTGTAACTCATGTTGAACAGCGGCAGGAGCCCTGCGGCGTGCCAGGTCGAGCCGGCGGTGAGTTCGGAGCGTTCGATGAGTACGACGTCGGACCAGCCCTTCTTGGCCAGGTGGTACAGCGTGCTGACACCGACGGCACCACCGCCAATCACCACCACGCGCGCGTGCGTTCTCATCCTTAAGTGCCCCTTGCGGACCTAGGTCGTTGTTCTCGCGCAGTGTAGAGATCGGTCCGGAACCCAAAGCTCAAATTGCGACAATCGCTTACCCAATTGCGTCAAGGAGTCTTATACTTTCGCGAGTCCTGCCACCTGGCGTAGCCGCCAAGGCACTGTGAAACCAGCCGACTCGACCCAGACCACGCGTTTCGTATTCCTGACGCTGGTCAACTACTCGATGATAGCAGTATCAAATGCCGTCGAGCCGCTGCGGATGGCCAACCGGGTGTCGGGCCTGACCGCCTACGAATGGGAAATTGCCACCCTGGATGGCAACGCGGTCGTCGCGAGCAATGGGCTGAAGCTCGAGCCGACTGTGGCGCTGAACCAGCTGCGCCCCTTTGACCTGATCTTCGTCTGCGGTGGCACCGACGTGCGCGCCGCGATCACGCCCAAGCTCCTCCAGACGCTCCGACGCCTGGCTGAACGCCGTGTTCCGCTCGGCGCACTGTGCACCGGCGGGTACGCGCTGGCGCAGGCCGGGCTCCTCGATCGATATCGTGCGACCATCCATTGGGAAAATCTCGCGGCGCTGCGCGAGCAATTTCCCACCGTGCTGATCTCGGACCAGCTCTACACCGTCGATCGCAACCGTTACACCTGTTCGGGCGGGGTGGCGCCGCTCGCGCTCATGCTGCACCTGATTGAGGCGAAGCTGGGCACGCGGATTGCGCGCCTGGTGTCGGAGCAGTTCATCGTCGACCGGATCCGCAACGCCGATGACCGCCAGTACGTGCCCCTGCGCGCCCAGGTGGGCGCCGGCCACCAGAACCTGATCGCGATCGCCGAGCTGATGGAGGCCAACATCGAGAATCCGCTCTCGCTCGAGGACATCGCGCGGCGGGCGGGGATCTCACGGCGCCAGATCGAGCGGCTGTTCAAGCAGTACGTCAATTGCGTGCCCAAACGCTATTACCTTGACATGCGCCTGCGGCGCGCACGCGAGCTGCTGCTGCAGACGGCCATGCCCATCATGGCGGTCAGCACGGCCTGCGGATTCCAGTCACCCCCGCATTTCTCCAAGTGCTACCGCAATCAGTTCGGGCACCCGCCCATTGCCGAGCGGCGCCAGAGTGCGATGAGCTAGGGCCAGCGGCCTACGGCGGCGGCACTGAGTAGTGCAGCGACAGATAATCGAGGATGACCTGCACGTTTTCGGCGCTGATCGGGGCGCCAAACCTGTCGACCATCTTGTGGATGGATTTTTCCCAGCCCGCGTGATTCATCACCGCGGCATTCATGGGCAGGTAATCCAGGCTGTGACACACGCCGCAGCTCGCCACGGTGATTTCCCGCCCAGGTGCATCGGTCAGCCCGATCGTCTCCTCGCCCGCCGCAGCCGGTCGAGGAGCGGAGCAGGCGAGGGCCAGCATCGCCACGGCAGCCAGCGCCGGGTGTAGGCGTTTCACGCGACCTCCAGCGAGACACTCTGCACCAGATTGTGATGGTAACCGGATGGATTCGGCGTGAGCCGGTCGGGTTGGCGTGCTCCGGAGCGGCTGACGGCGCGCGCCAGAATGCTGACCGGCCCCACCTTGTGTGTATCCAGGCGCCAGCGGAAGCCGCGCCACGCAAAGCGTCCCTGCTCGCGTTCGAGCGTCGCCGGGCGCCAGTTCTGGCCGGCGTCGGTCGAGATTTCCACGGCGGCGATCCCAACGCCTGCGTCCCAGGCCCAGCCGCTGAGTTCGGCTGACCGATTGCGGGCCAGTCGTGCGCCATTTTCGTGACTCGTGATGAGCGAGTTGACCAGGATCTCGGTGACGGGCGTGGTCTCGGCGGTTTCCTGGCTCGTGAACCGTGCGCCTGGAAAGGCGCCGGTCGGAATGCGATACGCCGTCTTCATCCAGAAACCGTCGTAAGCCTTGGCCTCGACGCGGATATCCGTCAGGTGCTTCACCCAGTAGGTGCCCGCCCATCCCGGCACCACGAGCCGCGCAGGCGCGCCGTTCCAGTGGGGCAGGGGCTGGCCATTCATCTCAAAGGCGATGAGCGTGTTTTCGTCGAGGGCCCGATCGATCGGCAGACTCTTGACGAAGTCGGGTGTCGCGGGCAGGAGTGCCGCGTCGGCGCCATCAAACACCACTTCGAGCGCACTGCCATCGATGTTTGCGGCGCGCAGCACGTCGCGCAGGCGTACGCCGGCCCACAGCGCGTTGCCCATCGCCCCGTTGGTCCACTGGACTCCGGGGACGCGCGGGGTGAACAGGCCGCGGCGATTGCCCGCGCACTGGTTTATGGCGGCAACGGTGACGCGCTCGTAGTGGCGCTTGAGATCAGCCAGCGACAGTTCGAGGGCTTGATGGCTGCTGGCGCCCCCGACCCGCAGGCGCCACTGGAGCGGATCAACCGTCGGGATGTTGGCGAGGTGGTAGCGAACGAAGAAGGCGTCGTTGGGCGTGATCGGCCGCCGCAAATCCGCGAGGGGCGTCTCGTAGTTCGGCGGGCGAAACGTGCGCTTGATGAGGGGCCGTTTGCCCGGCAACGCCAGCAGTTCGTCGCCACCGCACTGAGCGCGCTGCGCCGGGAGCAGCAAGGCGGTCAGAGTACCTGCGAGCAGCTCACGACGCGTCAGCATGATCGCTCCATCATACCCGCATGCGCAGTCCTTTGGGGTCGAACGCGGGCTCGGCCAGGCGCAGCGCCGGCCGGCGCTCGCCGATCAATTCGACTTCAAAGCCCTCCGTGTGCGCTGCCGCGTCCCGCCTGACGTAGCCGAGCGCGAGCGACTTGCCGACACTGTGGCCGTAGCCGCCTGAGGTGACCCAGCCGACCACCTGCCCGCGGTGCCAGATCGGCTCATCGCCGATGGCATCCGCATCCCGCGCCTGCACTTCGAGGGTGATGAGCCTGCGCTCCCCGCCCTCGGCTTTTTCCTTGAGTGCGGCCGCGCGGCCGACAAAATCTCCCCGCTCCAGGTCGATAAAGCGGCCGAGTCCGGCCTCGTAGGGTCCGTAAATCGGGCGGAATTCGCGCGCCCAGGTGCCGAAGCTCTTTTCCAGCCGGAGCGATTGCAGGGCGCGCCCGCCGATGAGACGCAGCCCGTAGGCGCGGCCGGCTTCACGCAGCAGCTCATAGAGCGCGAGCTGGTATTCACTGGTGACCCAGATCTCATAGCCCAGATCGCCGGTGAAGGACACGCGCCCCACGAGCGCGGGCACCATCCCCACGCTGAGACGGGCAAAAGACATGAAGGGAAAGGAGCGGGTGGCCAGATCCTCGGTCACGAGCGTCTGCAGCAGGCCCCGGGATTGCGGTCCGGCGAGCGACAAGCCGGTGTATTGCATGGCACAGGGCCGCACGCTCATCGTCGCCGGGGCCGGATAGCGCTCGAACCAGCGCCGGTAGAAACTCTCCGCGGCGTAGGTGCCGACCACGAAGTAGTGCTCCTCGCCGAGCCGGCACAGGGTGAAATCGCCGATCAGGCGTCCGCCTTCGTTGAGCATTGGCGAGAGCGCGATACGGCCCACGGCCGGTATCCGGCCCGCCATCAGCGTGGACAGCCACGCGGTGGCCCCGGCGCCTGCAATCTCGAACTTGCCGTAGTTCGAGATCTCGAGCATGCCGACACCCTCGCGCACCGCCCGGCATTCCGCTGCTACGTTGGGGTGCGCGTTGGAGCGCCGGAAGCTGACCTGTTCCTCGGCCACGCTGCCGCTGGGCGCAAACCAGAGGGCATGCTCCAGGCCGCAGTACTCGCCGAAGACGGCATTCTCCTCGCGCAGCCGGTCGTAGATCGGCGTCGTGCGCAGCGGCCGGGCTGCCGGGAGCTCTTCGTTGGGAAAACGGATGCGGAAGCGGCGCGAATAATTCTCGCGTACCTTGGCGTTGGTGTACGCAGGCGTCGTCCAATCCCCATAGCGCGCGACATCCATCGCCCAGATGTCGGCGCCCGGATCGCCCTCGACCATCCATTGCGCGAGGGACAGGCCGACGCCACCGCCCTGGCTGAATCCGGCCATGACTCCGCAGGCTACCCAGTAATTGCGCAGCCCGGCGATCGGGCCCAGCAGGGGATTGCCGTCCGGAGCGAAGGTGAAGGGGCCGTTGACGACCTTGCGGATGCCCGCCGTGGCGAGGCGGGGAAAATGCTCGAACGCCACCTCCAGGCTGGGTGCGATGCGGTCCAGATCCTGCGGCAGCAGGTCCTGGCCAAAATCCCAGGGAGTGGTGCGCGGCGACCAGGGCACGCCGGCCCGCTCGTAGGTGCCGAGCAGCATTCCGCCCCGTTCCTGGCGCATGTAGATCTCGCCCTCGAAGTCGATGACGTGCACCAGTTCCTTCTGCCCCTTGAGCTCGGGCAGATCCTCGGTGATCAGGTACTGATGCTCCATGGCCAGGACCGGCAGCTCCAGGCCGACGAAGCGCCCGACTTCACGCGCCCACAAGCCCGCCGCGTTAACGACGTGCTCGGCGTGCACAGTGCCCTGATCGGTGATGACGTCCCAGCTGCCATCCGCCCGCGCCTTCGTGTCCAGGACGCGGGTCTGGCGCACGATCTCCGCCCCTCCGAGCTGCGCCGCCTTGGCGTAGGCGTGGGTGACGCCGTAGGGGTCGATATGACCCTCGATCGGATCGAGGATCGCGGCAAGGAAGCAGCGTTCCTCGAGCAGCGGGTACAGCTTCTTGGCTTCGGCGGCCGAGATGATCTGCAGGTCCATGCCCAGGTAGCGCCCACGCGCCTGCGCCATCTTCAGCCAGTCGACGCGGTCCGCCGTGCCGGCGAGCATCAATCCGCCGGTGATGTGCATGCCACAGGACTGCCCGGACACGCGCTCGAGTTCCTTGTACAGCTCTATGGTGTACTGCTGCAGCTTGGCCACATTGGGATCGCCGTTGACCGTGTGCATTCCACCCGCGGCGTGCCAGGTCGACCCGGAGGTCAGCTCCGCCCGCTCGATCAGCAGGACGTCCTTCCAGCCCGCCTTGGTCAGGTGGTAGAGCACGCTCGTGCCCACCACGCCGCCACCGATCACCACGACTCTGGCGTGAGCGCGCATGCTCAGCTCACGGGCGGCGCGCCGCCCTCGGCCGTGCGCCGCTCGACATAGGCGTTCAGGGCCTCAACGATCGCCGGATCGCGGGCCGGCTCTTCGAAGCGCGTGAGCGTGTCTTTCCACAGCGTGTGGGCACGCTCCGTCGCGGTTTTGGCGCCGTCGTTGAACCAGGTGCCGAAATTGCGCCAGTCGGAGACCAGCGGCGCGTAGAAGGCGTTGCGGTAGCGTTCCATGGTGTGCGCGCAGCCGAAGTAGTGGCCGCCATAGCCGACTTCGGCCACGGCTTCGAGCGCGATATCGGCCGCGGTCGCGCCCACCGGCTGGAAGACCTCGGCGAACATCTGCAACATCTCGATGTCGAGGATGAATTTCTCGAACGAGGTCGACAGCCCGCTCTCCAGCCAGCCGGCCGCGTGCAGCATGAAATTGCAACCGCCCATGAGCGCTCCCCACAGGCTCATCTGCGCTTCGTAGGCCGCCTGCGCGTCGGGCGTGTTGGAAGCCGTTGCATTGGAAGAACGCCAGGGGAGACCCAGGTGGCGCGCCAGCTGGCCGGCGCCAAAGGAGGCCTTGACGTATTCGGGCGTGCCGAAAGCTGGAGAGCCGGACTTCATGTCCACATTGGAGGTGAAACTGCCGTAGATCACCGGTGCACCCGGTCGCGTGATCTGCGCCAGGCTCAGGCCCGCGAGCGCCTCCGCGTGCGCCAGCGTCAGTGCCCCGGCGATCGTGACCGGCGCCATCGCCCCCGCCAGTGTGAAGGGTGTGATGATCAGCACCTGACCGGCCGCGGCAGTGTCCACGATGCCGTCGGCCATTGGAATGTCGAGCTGGAGAGGTGAATTGGTGTTGATGACGGTGTAGCAGCTGGGACGGTCCCGGAACTGCTCGGCGGTGAGTCTGTGGGCAATCCGGAGCAGCTCGAAATTATCGGCGATCTGTCCGTGCCCGCGGGAGAACATGAACGGCACCTTGTCCGTCAGCAGCAGCTGTGCGCGCATGACCTCGAGGTGGCGCAGATGCACGGGGATGTCCTGCGGTTCGACCGATCCGCCCAGCACCTGGATGACGTCGAAGTGCTGGCAGAGCCTCATCAGGTTGCTGAAATCCTCGAGCGTGCCAGCGCGGCGCCCGCCGGCGGTGTCCATGATGTTCGGCGGACCTGAAGTCGGCGCGAAGGCCACGTGCCGGCCGCCGATCGGCACGTCGCGCGACGGATCGATGCTATGCATGGTGAAATGGCGCGGAGCGCTCACCAGCGCCTGTGCCACCAGGGCACGATCGATCCGCACCACCTGCGTGGCCTCATCCACCGTAGCGCCGCCCTCGTGGTAGCGCTGGCGGGCCTGGGCGGAAAGCACCTTCATGCCGTGGGTTTCGAGGATGCCGAGCGCCGCGTCGTGTAGTGCGCCGATCTGGTCCTCGGAGAACACGCGCAGTGGCTCGAAGGGGTTCTCGAGGTGACGGTAGGCCGCGGAGCGCACCGGACCCGGTGACGAAGCTTCGCTGGCCGGACCGCGACGGCGGCCCGTGCGCCGGGCGGCGCGCGTTTCAAGGTCGGTCATGCGGGGACTGCTCCGGATTGAGGAAGGGCGGCGGGCGCAAAGCGCTCGATGAGCCAGGAACGAAACAGCGCGATGGCCGGATCGCCGAGTGCCTCGGAATCGGTGACCAGGTAGTAGCCAAAGCCATCATCGAGCGTGACATCGAAAGGTGCCACGAGCCGGCCCTGGTCCAGGTGCTCGCGGAACAGATTGAGGTCCACGAGCGCCAAACCCTCGCCGCCGAGGGCGTACTGGACGGCGAGAAGTTCGGTGTCAAATACCAAACCTCGCTCGACGTTCGCCGCACCGAGGTTCGCCTGGCGCTTGAACTGAATCCAGAAATAATGCCGCGACATGGTGTCGATGCGCATGTGGATCAGTTCATTGGCGGCAATGAACGCGGCAAGATCCTGGCCCGCGTGCCGCGCCGCAACCTCGGGATGGCACACCAGCCCCATGCGGACGGGCCACAGCAGGTCGCTGACGCGTTCCGTTATGGTGGGCCTGGAGTAGACGACGGCGATATCGACGTCGCTGGAGGGTGGTCCGATCGCGTAAGGGCTGATCAGGTTGATCTCGACTTCCGGACTGAGGCGCCGGAAGTCGCGCAACAGGGGAGCGGCGAGCTGCACGGCAAAACTCGCCGGAAACTGCACGCGCAGGGTGCGCAGGGTCGGTGCCGGTCCCTGGCGAATCTCATCGAGCGCGTATTCGATGCGATCGAAGGCCTTGGTGACGGTGGGCAGGAGGTGCTGGCCGGCGCCCGTGAGCGTCAGGGCATGGGGCTTGCGCTCGAACAGCTGAGTGTTGAGCATGCCTTCCAGCGCTATGACGTGCCGCGACAAGGCGCTCTGAGAGATCTGCAGTGCGGTGGCCGCGGCGGTAAAGCTGCCGTGCCGGGCGACGGCTTCGAAGGCCCGCAAGGCATTGAGCGGCAACCACCTTCGGTCGATCATGACCCGGTTCATCGACTTCAGACCCATCCCGAAAATCACCGCAGGGTGAGGCAATCAGGAAGGCGTGGCAAATGTCTTTTTCCGATGCCTCCATGCCATTCCGGCACGCGTGTTGCCCTGGCGAGACAGATTCAGGGGCGCGTGGTGACTCCGGTCCACGCGTGTGCCAACGCAATAATTCCTTAACGATCCCGCGGTACCCTTGCTTGATGGCAGTGAATGGCGCGAGCGGGTCCAGCTTTAAAGGGCTGGAGCGTTGATACCACGCCACAGGTCACGTAAAGTAGGGCGAAGGGGGTGTCAGCTGGCGCTTTGCGGTGCCTGTGCGTCGCCCCGTGAACACTGAATTCAACAAGAATCGGGGAGAGCCACTTGAACTCTAACGAAACCATACGACGCGCCATCGTGGCCGTGCTGGGCACGGCCGGCGCCGCGACTGCTTTCGGGCCGCAAGCCAGCGCGGCGGATGCAACCACCTCGGCGAGTGCGGGTGGCCTCGAGGAAGTCGTTGTGACTGCACAGCGACGCTCGGAAAACATCCAGAGCGTGCCGATCACCATCCAGGCGATCACCGGCGATCAGCTGAAGCAGCTGAACGTCACCAGCTTCAATGATCTGATGAAGTACACGCCGAACGTGACCTTCAGCGGCAATGGTCCGGGCACCGGCAACATATTCCTGCGCGGCCTGAGTTCTGGCGGCTCGGGTAACCAGTCGCAGTCGACGACCGCGCCGTTCCCGAACGTGGCCCTGTATCTGGACGATGAGGGGATGCAGTTCCCGGCCCGCAACGCCGACGTCTACCTGGTCGACATGGAGCGCGTCGAGGTCCTGGAAGGCCCGCAGGGCACCCTTTTCGGCGGCGGTTCACAGGCCGGCGCGATCCGCTACATCACAAACAAACCGAAGCTGAATGTGACTGAGGGCAATGTCAACGCGGGCTACGGCGTCACCGCCGGCGGTGACCCAAACAATAATCTCAATGCAACCTTTAACCTGCCGCTGATCGAGGGCAAGCTGGCGCTGCGCGCAACAATCTTCAGCGATCATCGCGGTGGATACATCGACAACGTGCGGGGAGAGATTGCGGTCCCGCCGGTGGTCAACGTGCCTGCCGACGGGCCGATAGCGCGCCCCGGGAGTCCAGCGGCCGGCAACGGCAAATTGGCTGGAGCCAACCTCAACACCGTGCAATACACCGGTGGCCGGTTGTCGGCGCTCTATCAGTTCAACGACGACTGGAGCCTGCTGGTTCAACAGAACTACCAGCAGTTCGAAGCCGACGGCTATTTCTACACGGAGCCGCAGAGTCCGGTGAGTCCGGCACACCCGACCGGGGTGCCACTCGGGCCTTACCAGATCATGGCGTTCGAGCCCGCCTACAGCAAGGACAAGTACAGCGCTTCCTCCTGGACGCTGAATGGCAACCTGTTCGACTTCCTGAAGACCGTCTACACCGGCAGCTACATGAGCCGCAACATTGACGGCCAGCAGGACTACTCGAACTACATGACCTCGCGCCACGGCTCCTACTACGCCTGCTCGGGCGCGGGTGCGGGTTATTATTATTTTTCGCGGAGCGCCGGTGGGGCCAGAACTCCCTCGCCGACGACCTGCTACGCTCCGGTCGGCAGCTGGCGCGACATCGTCGTCAATACTCACTTGAGCCACGAACTGCGTGTGTCCACACCAGTGGAGAATCGCACGCGCTTTACCGGCGGTGCGTTCTACGAGCGGTTCGTGATCAAGGACGACATGAACTTCAATTATTTGGGGATGCCGCAGTGCAGCCCGCAAAATTATGCGATTGCGCTTGCGGGTGGTGTGGACTGCACCGAGGCGGTCGGCCCCGTTCCAGGATTCTATGCGTTAGATCCGGGCCTCCGACTGGACTCGAACACGGCGTTCGGCGAGGACGTCTACCGCGGCTACAAGCAAACGGCATTCTTCGGTTCGCTGGATTTCGACCTGATTCCGAAGGTGCTGACGGCAACCTACGGCATTCGCCATTACAAGTACGACGAATTTGAAGAGGGTTCCGAGTACTACAGTGCGACTTCGAGCATCCTGAACGTCCCGAACGGAACGCCGTTCGGTGGCTCGTTCCCGAACCCGGGCGGCCCGGCCGCCACGACCTGCCCCGGCCACACGCCGGCAAATTACGTTGCGGGAAGTCCGTGCGGCGGCGCGGCTTACGGCTTCGGCATCAACCTGCATAAGAGCGAGAGCGGCAACAAGAGCCGCGTCAACCTGACCTGGCACATCACGCCGGACGTCATGGCCTATTACACGTATTCACAAGGGTTCCGCCCGGGCGGCTTCAATCGCACCAAGACCAATGCCGATGGAAGCGTGATTACTTTGAAGAAAGTGGCCCCGTACACTCCAGGGGGACCAAAGCAGTTCTTCAAGCCGGCCGGGTATGAATCCGACAACCTGACGAATAACGAAATCGGGTTCAAGAGCCAGTGGTTGGATCATCGAATCCAGGTCAACGTTTCCGTCTACCAGATGGACTGGAAAAACGTGCAGCTGCCGCTGTTCGACCCGGTCCATCTTGGCAATACGACCTTCGTGATCAATGGCCCGACCTATCAAGTCAAGGGCGCTGAAGTGCAGGTCGTGGCCCGCGTGGCCGAGGGGCTCACGGTGCAGGGGTCACTGTCCTACAACGATACAAAGCAGACGAATGCGCCCTGCCTGACGGACAACGTGCCGGGGACCCCGCAGTTCGGTCAGTGCATCACGCAGGTGAACGGTGCGCCGTACAGCAACCCGTACGGTGTTCTGGGAACTGCGCCCGCATTCTCGCCGAAACTGCAATACAACGTGCGGGCACGTTACGACTGGGCGAACGGTGAGTACAAACCGTTCGTTATGATTGGGGCCAACTACACCGACTCCATGCTCAACGAGCCGGCCAGTTTCCCCGATGGCAATGCTGCGGGGCAGGCTGTCCCGACCACCACCCTGCTGAAATACACGATACCGTCATACACGACGGTAGACGCGGCGGTCGGCGTGGCTCGGGATAACTGGACGTTGGAGTTCGCGGCCACCAACCTGACGAACAATGACGCCGCTACCAACATCTCATCGGGTCAATTCATCAAGAGCGAAATCCCGCTGCGACCGCGGGTGCTGACGATGAATTTCGGGTTTAAGTTCTGATCGGCGGGCGTTGACCCCCAGGCAACCGGCGCGGGTCGGTTGCAGTAGAATCAGGGGCGGACTCTTTGAGTCCGCCCCTTTTTTGTGGACGTCAATGGACGCAATCGAGACAGTCGCAACGCCACACGCCGCCGAAGTGCCCCACATACGGGGGCTGATCAGGCGACGCGAATTCACCGCGGCATTGTCCGCAGGCGAGGCCCTGCTCGCTGCCAGGCCCGACGAGCGGGATGCGCTGCTGTTCGTGGCCATCGCCCAGCGGCATCTGGGTCGCATCTCCGAGGCTCTCAGCACGCTCGCCACGCTGGCGGAGCACCATCCGCGCTTCAGCCGCCTGCACGAAGAGCGCGGCCACTGTTTCGTCGCGCTGAAGCAGGGACCGCAGGCGATCGAGGCCTTTCTCATGGCGGTCAACATCAATCATGCGCTGCCGGCGAGCTGGTCCATGCTCGAAGGGCTCTATCGCATGAACCGGCAGGCCGACAATTGCGCCAAGGCGGCCAGCCATGTGGCCACCCTGCGCAAGCTCCCGCGCGAGGTGGTCACCGCGACCGGCTTGTTCATGGACGGCGACCTGGACGCGGCCGAGCCGCTGGTGCGTGCCTATCTGCTGGAGCACGGTCATGAGGTCGAAGCCATGCGCCTGCTGGCGCGCATCGGGATGGCACGCAAGGTATACGAGGACGCGGAGCTGCTGTTGGCGGCCGTGCTCGAAATCGCACCCGATTATCGCGCCGCACGCTCGGAATATGCCGAAGCGCTCATCGAAATGCACAAGTACAGTCAGGCGCGTCGCGAGCTCGACCAGTTGCTGCGGGAGGATCCCGCCAACCGGCACCACTATCTGGGCCTGCATGCCGTGACCTCGGTCGGCCTGGGCGAACACGAGCGGGCGGTGGAATTGTACCGGGACCTGATCGCGGTTACGCCCGAGGACCCTGATCTGCACTTGTCGCTGGCACACGCACTCAAGACGATGGGCCGGCGTGATGAGGCGATCGAGTCTTATCGCAGGGCGGAACAGTGCCGGCCGGGGTTCGGCGATGCCTACTGGAGTCTCGCCAACCTCAAGACCTATCGGTTTACGGACGAGGAACTGGCGCGGCTGAAGGCGTTGCAGACGGCGCCGGCGGTCGGCGTGATCGACCGGTATCACCTCCATTTTGCACTCGGCAAGGCGCTCGAGGATCGCGATGACTTCGTCGGCTCCTTCCGGTACTACGAATTGGGCAATGCACTGCGGCGCTCCAAGAGCAACTACCGCCCGGAGATCATCGAGAACAATACGCGTCAGCAGATTGAAGTGTGCACCCGTGAATTCTTTGCCAGTCGTCAAGGTTGGGGCGCACCTGACCCTGACTCCATCTTCATTGTCGGTCTGCCGCGTTCGGGTTCGACCCTGCTCGAGCAGATTCTGGCGTCGCACTCCCAGGTCGAGGGCACGCAGGAACTCTCCAACGTCCAGCAGATCGTTGCGACGCTGCGCGGCCGTGACCCCGACCTGACCAACCCCCGCTACCCGCGCATTCTTCCCGAGCTGCAATCCGAGGAAGTGAGGCAGCTCGGTGAGCGATATCTGGCCGAGACCCGGGTGTACCGTCTGGGCAAACCGGCAGCGGTGCCCTTCTTCATCGACAAGATGCCCAACAACTTCCGGCATCTGGGTCTCATTCGCCTGATGCTGCCGCGCGCGCGGATCATCGACGCGCGGCGCGAGCCGATCGCCTGCTGCTTCAGCAATCTGAAGCAGCTCTATGCCAAGGGCCAGGAGTTCACTTACAGCATCGACGACATTGCCCGCTACTACCGCACCTACCTGGAGCTGATGAGCCATTGGGATAGAGTGCTGCCGGGCTGGATCCTGCGGGTGCAGCATGAGGACGTCGTCGATGATCTCGAAGGCAGCGTGAGGCGCATGCTCGACTTCTGCGGGCTCGAGTTTGAACCCCAATGCATCGAGTTTCACAAGACGGCCCGCAGTGTGCGCACCGCCAGCTCGGAGCAGGTCCGCCAGCCCATCTATCGCGAAGGGCTCGATCAATGGAAGAATTTCGAGCCCTGGCTCGAACCGCTCAAGATCGCCCTCGGCGATGCCCTGACCCGTTACCATGATGCCTGAGGTCAACCTGCTGAATGCGCAGGCGATCGGCGAACTGGTCGCACTCGTTAACCAGGACCACTTGAGCGAGGCGGAAGACAGCGCGCGTACCCTGCTGGCCACGCATCCCAATGTGGGCATGCTGTGGAAGATCCTGGGCGTGGCACTCGTCCGGCAGGGCAAGGATGCCTTGTCAGCGCTGCGCAAATCCGCCGAGCTTATGGCTGATGATGCCGAGGCTCACAAAAATCTGGGCACGACCCTTTGCGATCAGGGTCAGTGGGCTCTCGGCCTGGAGAGTCTGCGCCGGGCGCTGGCGCTGGCACCGCTGGATACGGACTGTCTCGTTGAGACGGCCGATGCGCTGCGTGCGCTGGGGCGGGCGCGCGAGGCCGTGCCTTTCTATCAGCGGGCGCTGCAACGGGACCCCCGGCTCGTCGAGGCCCAAAATAACCTGGGGAACGCGTACCTGGAACTCGCGCAACCGGCAGACGCCGCGGCCTCCTACCGGCTCGCACTCCAATTGAGGCCCGACGAAGCCCAGATACTCTGCAATCTGGGCAACGCCGAGCGGATGCGAGGCGATCTGGAGCAGGCCCTGGCGGCCAGCCGGCGTGCGGTGTCGCTCGACCCCAGCTTAAGCACCGCGCACAACGGCCTGGGGCTTGTGCTGGCCAGCCTGGGCGAGAATGATGAGGCGGCGGCGAGCTTCCGGCAGGCACTGACGTTGAATCCCGCCTACGTGGAAGCGTTGATCAATCTCGGCAATGTGCTGCGCGAGATCGGGCAGCGCCGCGAGGCTGTGCCGCTGTTCGAGCAGGCGATCAAGCTCGATCCTGGGCGGGTTGAGGCTCACTGGCATCTCGGGTCCGTGTTTTTTGAGCTGCGGCGGGTCCATGAAGCCGCAGCGAGCTACGCCCGGGCGCTGGCACTCAAGCCCGACTATGCGCCGGCCCACTTGAGCATGGGGCTGGCGTTGCGCCAGCAGCGGCGCCCCGTCGAGGCGGAAGCCAGCTGCCAGGCCGCGCTGGCCGCCGACCCCAACTACGTCGAGGCGCTCTCCTTCCTCGGCGAGCTGCGGGCCGACCGCGGTCGCTTTGCCGAAGCGGAGGACTTGTTCCGGCGGGCGATTGCCATCAAGCCGGATTTCGCCTCCGCCTATTTCAGCATCGCGACTCATCGCAGGATGACCCCGGATGACGAGCCCTGGCTCCAGGGCGCTGAGGCCCTGATGGCCTGGCGACTGCCCCGGGCCCAGGCAATCAGCCTGCGTTACGCGCTGGGCAAGTACCACGACGACATGGGGCAATACGATCGTGCGTTCGAGTATTACCGGCAGGCAAACGAACTGGCGAAACGCAACGGATCGAGCTACAACCGGGCGCAACTGACCGAGCGGGTCGAGCAGATCATGCGCAGCTGCGATCCTGCGTTCCTGCGGCGATCCACGACCCGGGGATCGACCTCGCAGCAGCCTGTTTTCATCGTCGGCATGCCGCGTTCCGGTACTTCGCTGACCGAGCAGATCCTGGCCTCGCACCCGGACGTCGTCGGTGCGGGCGAGGTCCCCTTCTGGAACGGCGCATTTACCGCCTATCGGAAGGCTGAATCGCAGGGCCAGGTCGAGGCGG
>Ga0209647_1000063_pt1 | contig 83735 bp, 66 predicted proteins | sample GraSoi_2013_60cm_FD_185827 | JGI IMG/M metagenome (GOLD analysis project Ga0209647, IMG submission 185827) | Grasslands soil microbial communities from the Angelo Coastal Reserve, California, USA - Sample 9_17_2013_60cm (SPAdes) (version 2) | ecosystem: Environmental > Terrestrial > Soil >...
GTCCGAGGGGGGCGGTTCTTTCAGTTGGAGGCCGGTCAACACCTCGTTTGTAATTGCACTATCAAGCGATGGGTCGCCCAATGTGCCGACTAACTCGGCGCGAGTAATGCGAGCCGTGTTATCGACCCAAATCCGAATGACAACCCCTGAAATTAAAGCCGTTCCGGTTTTGTTATTCTGAAGTAACACTTCTTCAATCCTCGATTGCACTTGAGCGGCGTACAGGCCGAACCGGCTTGGATGCACAGTCAGTCGGAGCACAATCGGCATCGGCATGTCCGAAGGCGGCGGTTCTTTCAGTTGGAGGCCGGTTAACACCTTGTCTGTAATCGCACTATCAAGCGATGGGTTGCCCGTTGTGCCGACTAACTGGGCGCGAGTAACGCGAGCCGTGTTATCGACCCAAATCCGAATGACAACCCCTGAAATTGAAGCCGTTCTGGTGTTGTTATTCTGAAGTAACGCTTCTTTGATCCCCGATTGCACTTGAGCGGCGTACCAGTCGAAACGGGTACCGCCTCCTCCCTTCAATAAACCATTTCCACCTGCCCCCGGATCGGCGGCAACCCCAGGCAGGGTAGATGCGCACCACATTAAAACTAGTAACAACACCTGCCGGCGTATTAGACTGTCTCGATTGGTCATAGTCGGCGAAGGGAGGTGGAAAGGGTAGTTTTTTCGGATTGGTTAACTTCCCGGGTGTGCGGTCACTCGAAGAACAATCGGCATCGGCATGTCCGAGGGTGGCGGTTCCTGCAACTGCAGGCCCGTTAACACCTCATTGGTAATGGCGCTATCAATGGCAGCATTGCCGGTGGAGCCGATGAGCTGGGCTCGGGTTACCCGGCCGGTGTTATCTGCCCAAATACGGACTCGTAGCCCGGGAATAGATGCGCTGCGGGTGTGGCTGTTATCGCGAAGTGCTTGTTCGATTCTCGATTGGACCTGGCCGGCATACCAGCCAAACCGCGAACCGGTGCCGCCGCCGCCGCCATTTAGCAGGCCATTACCACCCGGCCGGCCAACCAGCCCGAATGCATCCCCTTGACCTTCGCCCTTAGCGTTTACACCCAACGGCCCTGGAGGCGCCTGCTTTTTATTCTCTTCTTTTGGCTTCTCATCCGGATGAATCGGTTTCGTTTCCGGCTCCATCATTTGCTTCTGCTCGATCATCTCCTCCGGGCGAGGAGTTGACTGCGGTGGCGGTGGTGGAGTCGGAGTCGGTACCGGCGGCAGCAGCTTAACAAAAGTGACCGGCTGGACCTTGGCCGGTGGTTGATTGGCCGTAAAAGTGCGGATGGCTAAGGTGATAAAAAACCGGTACCGCCGGTAAACACTCAATTCTTCGTCGTCGCTAGGATCCATTTTTGAGTTTGCGGTTTGCGGTTGGCGGTTTGCCGTTGCCGGTTGGCGGTTAGCAGTTGGTGGTTTGCCGGTAGCGGTTTGTTGTTTGCTGTTGACGGTTAGCAGTTGTTGGTCTGCCGTTTCGTTTGGATTTTCCTCGTTGGCCGGCGAGTCAGCGGTTTGTCGTGATTCGCCATTCTCAAGCAGCCGATTGCTATCGCTCATTTGACCAATGCCTTCGTGGCCAGACCGACTTGGGTAATGCCGATACGGCCCAGCATATCCAGTACGTCCATAATCTTTTGGTATTGCGTCAGGCTATCGCCTCGGACCACGACCGGAAAATCAGGTGTTTGCGCTTTCTGTTGCACCAGGCGCTGTTCCAGCTCAGAAAGCGTCACGGGAAGGGTATCCAAAAAGATCTTACCTTCACTCGTTACGGTAATCGCTTTGGTCTGCGGCTTAGCTAAACTCGGCGCCGCGCTGGCTTTCGGTAAACTAACCTTCAATCCCTGTACCGACGCCGTGGTCATGATAATGAAAATGACGAGCAACACGTAAGCCAGGTCGAGCATCGGCGTGATGTTAATATCGTCGTAAGGTTTCTCTTCAGATTGAATTTGCATAAGGGATTATGAAAATTTCACCACAAAGACACAGAGATCACGAAGGATCAGAAAACAGGATTGATATAGCGCTTAAAGGTGATTCTGGCCCCGCAGCCGATCTCGGCACGCAGTTGGTATCCCTATTCGCGTTTATTCGTGCCTGTCCGCCGTAGCTTCTAGACTGCGGCGTCTTCGTTCCACTGTTTAGCGGAGGCTGATCCATTCGCGGTTAATCTTCGTGTCCTTCGTGTCTTTGTGGTGAATTTTCTGTTAGTTTACCTCACTATTTCGTCGGGGCGGTCGCTGTAGAACTCGGCCATTTTGGTGATGAACTCGTCGATGAAGACGTGCATATCGCTGGTCATCGATTTGATGCGAGTTAGTAGATAGTTGTAGCCAAAGAGTGCCGGGATAGCGACGCTCAGACCGGCGACCGTGGCGACCAGCGCTGCCGCGATACCGGGCGCGATTGAGTTCACATTAACGTCGCCGGCGGCGGCAATGGCAGCGAACGTGATCATCACACCCACCACGGTGCCGAGCAGTCCAAGAAACGGGCCGCCGGCAATGGCTAAGGTCAGAAACACCATGAGGTTATTCAGCTTTTGGGTTTCTCGAACTAAGCCGCCGTCCAAGCTCGCCCGGATCGCTTCGATCGATGCAGCGGAAAGAATTTTCGGCCCGCTGCCGTTCATCCGGCGCCGGATCTCTTCTGCGCCGATATGATAAATCCGGTAAATGGCAGCTCGTCGCACGGAGCGGCCGCTGAATCTGTCGAAATGCGCATCCAACGCTTTGATATCTTGTTCGTTGGATGAATCGAGTGAGGTAAGATCCTTCGAAATATGGTCCCATTCTTTCAGAAACCGGTTGTTACCTTTGCTAACACGGTTGAGATAGGCCAGCCGGTTGAACATCACGAACCAGCTGAAGATTCCCATCAGAATCAGGATGCCGATTACCACCCAGCCGTCCGGGGTAACTGACTTGAGAATGATGCCGAAATAGCCTCCACTGAACCAGCTCGACGTCTGTTCATCCTCGCCGATCGTCAGCAATTTGGATGAGTCACCGGCTCCTTGGTTGGTAGCAATGAACTTGATTAGTCCCGGCGCCCGGCCGGTTTTCGAGATCTCCAATTCATCCATTTCGCCTTTGAAGCTGGTGCCGTTAGGATCGCCCCCCAGGATAGGGGCGCTCGTCATGGCCGGAACCCGGGCACTTAACGTGGCGTAAGATTCGCCATCGACGTAAAGGGTAATCATGGAGCCGGTAGAAACCACCGATAGGTGGCGCCAGGTCTTTGCTACGAATGCCGTCCCCGGAGTGGTTCGGCCTGAACCGCCTCCTCCGTTTACTTCAACGAAGGGTACCCCGTTATCTAGGCCAATTACGAAACTCGAGCCGCCATCCCGCCGACTGTAGAGCGCGGCATTGGGCTTTAGTTCTTCCGGATTAACCCAGGCGCTCCAGGTGAAGGTTGCGCCATCAGCCCAAGCCAGCGATGGAGAATCAGGCAACGCAATGCTGTTTTTACCATCGAATCTGACGCCGTTCCCAATCAGAGAGCCTTCGACTTGGGTGGCGGCGGTCTTAGCATTGTTCTCGTAGCTGGTCGCATCAACCGCGGGCTCCGCGTTGAAATGATAGACGAGAACGGTCTCGGGATCATAAGTCGCTTTTGAGTTATCGACCCGGGCTGCTGCGTTCCCCGCGTTGCCGTAGTAGAGCCAAAATATAGTTTTTCCGCCAGGCGCCAAGTCGGGAACTTTTACCCAGACAAACGCTTCATTGAGCAGAGAATCATAGCGCTCAATGTGGTAGGTGAGGAGAGTCTTATCATCAGCAGCAACGAAACGAATATCGCTGCCATCATCCTTCGCCGCCGCAAACTGGAAATTGCCATCATGCAAACGCAAAAGGACGACCGCAGGTCCTATTGGCTGATTGATAGCAACGCCGGTGGTTGAAGTGTCGACCGTGATTTTCTTTCGGACCGCCCAATCGCCATTCCACCAAGCGTGCGCCGCCGTAGGGACGATGAGAGCGATCAAACACGCAATTAACCTTAACCGTTGACCGAAGCCGATGAATTTACTGAGTCCAGCATCCCGTCGAAACGCTCCGATACAACACTCCAGTACTCCCGCCCGCAACGCTTCGCGTAGCGATGCGGGCAGGCCAATACTCCAGCACTCCAATGCCTTATTACTCCAACACTCCAGTCCTTTGATACTCCAGCACTCCGCTGCTGGGTTACCCAGGTGCTCTTTTCTTGTTAGCTTGCTTACCGTTGCCATAGCCAGAACTGTTAGATCTTTGTTATGTTTTCAAAAGTCGGCCCACACTCTGAAGATAAAGCGCACTTCGTGTACGGTTGTATCTTGAGCGCGAATCATCGGCACACCGATATCGAGTGAACCATTGAGGTGTTGATAAAGTTGAATCCGGCTACCAAATCCCCAGCTGGCTAGGTCGAAGACATCGGCTTGTTGGGGAAGCGGCTCTCTAATGGTCAATGTGCCGGCGTCTAGAAAACCGTAAATTCGCCATTCGTCTTCCTTTTTGCCCATCCAGCTAAGAAGCGAAGGGCTGCGGAGCTCCAAGGTTCCAAAGAGTCCGTTATCCCCTAGTTCCTCCGCTTCAAGATAACCGCGCACTGAGGTCAGGCCGCCGCCTCCCATCTGCTCGCTATTGATCAGTGGTTGATCGGCGACTTGGCCTTGTACCTTGGCATAAACCTGCATGCCTCCCGGTAAATCATGGGTATGTGACAAATCGCCCCGGAAGTAGATGAAGTTACCACTGGCTTTGAAGCGGCTGTTATCGAATTGATCGTCTTTGCTTCCGATTCCGCCTCGCAGGCCGAAGGTGATCCCGGCATCCAGATCAGTTTCCGATCCTTTGGGAACCCAGGTAGCAGTATAGACAGCGCTGACTGGGTAGTAAGTAATCGGGGTGGTAATGTTGCCGGTGCTTAGACCGACGCGCTGGTCGAAATGCTTCCAATCGAAGCCGGCGCTAATCGACTCATAAAAATCTTGCCCTGGGGGCAAGGTGAAAATACCTCGGACGCCGAAGATTGAACCTTTCCCGGCAACAGCAATGCTGCCCAGAGTCGATACGTCACTGTTTTGCTTGGTCCCTTGCAGGAGGAGGCTAAACCCTTCGAGCCCAGGGAAACGCGCCAAGTAATAGCCGGAAAAAACTTGTGCGTCGCGCATGTTTTCCGGCGCAATTTGAAAGCTGAAACCGGCGGAATGTCCGAGTTGCCAGAAATTGTTGTAACTAATTGAACCGTTGAGCCTGAGCAACGTCGTGTTTGGGCTGTTCCGATCGTTCAGTTCCAAACTTCCATGCAGCGGTAATGTGTCTTTAACGTTTAGATCGATATCGACGGTGCCGGGTTCGACGCCTGCCCGCAGGCTAGGGGTGATCCGCCGATCGGGTAACTGGTTTAGCGCCACAATGTCGCGGGTTACGTCATTGAAGTTCGGCACTGTTCCTTCGGCCATCGAAGGCGCTTGTTTCCGAATCTGCTCCAGCGAAAAGTAGCGCGAGCCGTGGATGCGTAGCCGGCCGACCTTCCCCTCGATGACTTGCAGAACGACGACGCCGTTTCTCACCTGCTGAGGCGGGATTTGCACAGAAACCGTCTGATACCCTTTATCCTGGTAAGCTTTTTCCAGAGAAGCGCGAGCGTGCTCCACATCCTCGGTATTCCGTCCGGGACCAAGATAGGGATACACCGCTTCCTCCACCTCGAGCTCGCTCAACTTATGGGTGCCTTCGACCCGATACTCTTGGATATAGATTTGCCGTTCCGGCTGACCCTGCCCTGAGCTTGTCGAAGGAGCCTGCCCTGAGCCTGCCGAATTGGGCTGCCCTGAGCTTGCCGAATTGGGCTGCCTTGAGCCAGTCGATTGGTCCTGGGTTGAGTGGGTCGAAGAACTATCCGGAGGAGCTGGTGTCTGCTGCGCGATAGATGTAAGCGGTGTAACCGCTAGAACGGCAGCTACGAGATAACAAACAGCCGAGACACCCCGGTCAATTGGTTTACGGATCAAGGCATCACTCCCTGTCGGCACGGAGTGGACTTGGTTGAGCACCCGGCGTCTCTTTGGGCAGGAGCTTTCCGCTATCATTTTGTGAAACCTGCCATCGTGGCGCTTGCGCATTTCTTTCCTACGAACCCTTTCCTCGCGGTCCAGATCTTCCGTAGAAGTGCAGTTCCTAGCACTCTGTTAGCAGAACAAACAAGATTTCGATTGTTACGATCCTGCGACAAAGCTTCGGCTTTTGTTAGTCTCTCGCCGACAGAAGCTAACGGATGACATGTCTAGGGAATATGCCGGTTTATAAGTCATATGGTTCCTATAGCGGAGCGTCGCGTAGATGTTCTTACTCCGAGATAAATGCGTAATCTCGCTCCAGAAGGGGCCAAAAAATTCTCGGTAGGGACGGCCTAGCCAGTTCTATCGACTACCCACCGTCCAGCGTAAGTCACACGCCCACACGCTGAAATGGCGAAACGGCGAAACGGCGACACCCCCATTCGCCCATTCGCCGATACGCCCATTCGCCTACTCTACTCCCCGCCGCCGTAACCCAAAACTTCCACAATTATGACTGACGCCGGAGCTTCTTGCGTCTGAGTTGCCTGCTGTTTGGCGATTTCTTCGGCTGCGTTGGTGGACGAACCAACGGCATTACTAGCGGCGGTGATCGCCGCCACATTGGGCGTAACAACGGTCGGGATACCGGTGGTCTTCCCGGCGACCGAAATATTGGCAGCGTTAATAATCACTCGCGCGGCCAGGTTGGCATTATCGGAAGCTCGAATACCGGCTTCTCCGGCATCAATGGTCCCAAGTGGCGCGATCAGGTTTACATTGCCCGGCGGAACGTTGGGGATTGGCGCCAGGGTTCCGATACCCGCGCCAGAACTCGGCACGGTTGGAGCGAGTACGATATCGCTGTAATTATCGTAGACGATGCCTGACGGCGCGAAAATGACGGTGCCCTTGGCCCCGATACCTGCATTGATGTCGCCCGTGGCGGACCAGATAACGATATTACCACCGAAAGTCGTTAGTATCCGGCTTTCTCCCAGCAGCACGCTGCCTTCGGAATACACATCGATGTCGCCGGACCCCTGCGTGAGAATACCGGCATGCGCGCCCGGGGTAACTCCGTTGACGCCGACAATGGTTTGACCGCCTGGCACGACTGTCGTAATGCTCCCGCCAAAGTCAGTCAGGATACTGCTGTCGGTCACTCCGTTACTGGTGGAGTTCTCGGCACTGAACATCGTCAGGCTGCCGCTGTAAGTGATCCTCTGCCCGTCCGCGCCGGTCGTTGGAAACAGAGTGGCAATTTGACTGACCCATTGACTGCCCCCTTGTTCGAGACTTTGCTACCACGACCCTGGCAAATCGATGAATTTGTGAGGATTTTCCGCCTCTTTTCTTTGCGTCTTTGCGTGAGATTTTGCGGGATTGGCAGATAACGGAGTGTGCTCGACAGGCGGCACGTCAATGAGTAGGTTGGCTGGTGAAACCATTGTCGGAAATCACCAGGGATGCACTAGAACTTCCCCCAAAAGAGCGCCTAGCTTTGGTGAGGATTCTTATCGACATTTCCGAGGAAGCAACATCGTACGATCCTGAAATCGATACGATTTGGGAAGACGAGATTTCCCGGCGGATAAAATCTATCGAAGAGGGGAGCGCTCGTTCCAGAAGCCCTACGGATGTCTTTGCTGACCTTGATAGCAGATTCCCAGGATGAAGGGATCTTGTCTTTAAACGAGGGACCAACCGTCACCTGGCAAGCGCTCGACGATCAACTCCGTCACAAACATGGCTGGCAATGATCGTCCTTTCGCGCAGAGCTGACGTCGAGTTTTGTCTCTTACGTCCGAAATCTCCAAAGTTCAGATCCGTCCTGTTCCGTGCGTGCCTAATCGCACTGACCGCACCATGAAGAATTCTCATTCACTCTGGCCTAGTGTCCAATATTCAACACGCGACCTTCAGATTCGTTCTTCTTTCGCCCATCACGTAAATTACACTTTTCATATCTGTTGCTCGTTGAGACGTGACCCTAGCTCCATCACCTTCAATGCGAGCGGTGCTACCACGCCTGACGGGTTACAGATCACGCCGAAGTAATCGTTCCGAATTTTCTGTGTAATCTGCGTAATCTGCGGATAATTTAATCTTCGGGAACTGAGTTAATCCCGCGAGTGCGGAACCGAAACTAGCGAATTTGTGCCAAGGGTGTTAAACTCACCAGGAACGGGTACGTAAATGTAGGGACTTGCTCGTGTAGCAACGGCACGTTTGTTTAGCACGGAATGACGAAGAAACTCTTGGAAGATTTCGTAGCGCGAAAGAAAGCTTGGAGGAGGGCGCAGGCGCGTTTACCGATGGCGGAGAAGGCTAAAATCGTCGAGGTTTTGCGGGATCGTCATCTAGCCTTTCGGAAACTGCGGACGGCGCGCCGAAAGAGCGCTCAATCGGACTGAAACTTCGCCCATTTTTGCTCAAGTCCGAACCTTTTCACGAGCTGGAGAAACCGGTCACTCTCAAACTCGTCGGCAGCGAGCAATAATGATACTCGCTCGCGATCCTTCGGGCGTCCTAGCCTTAGCGCTTCGATGGCGAGGTATTCAGGGCGCATTACGCGGACGCTAAGGCCCTGTTCAAAAATCAAATATTGTGCCTCACGCAACGCCTCGGCTGAAAGCTCGTCGCTCACGGGCAAGAACTGTACTGGCCAGCCCTCGATGATCACGTTGCCCTGGGCGTCGAACTCAATACCTCCCTTAGAGCGCAACCAAGAAAAAATGGGTTCTAGTGAGACGAGCAGTCCTTCCGACGCCGGCAGATTAACGAGGAGGTCTATGTCGAGCGTCGCAAAGGGCTCCACATAAAAAAGAGCGCCCACTGCGCCGGCGACCGCATAATCGTCGATCACGCGAGCTCGCTTTATTTCCTCGACCGTTTCAAATGTTCTTTTCATCAAGAGGTGATCCCGAATAACACGCTCGGGACTTATAGCACACATGGAGACTTCGACGATGATAACTCTCTCTTGCTGGCTGGCTGTAGTCTGTCGTTTCGCAATTTCCTGAGGAACATTGTTCGAATCGACGCACCTGCTGACTGACGTTTGCCGCACTCCGCATCCGGCCTTGGCACAAGCCTGGCCCAAGGTTCGCAGCATCTGCTCCCTGTCCTTGTCATCCAGAAAACGTTCCTGGCGGCGAGTCTCGGTCGGAGTATCGATAGCATTCCCCCCCCAAACGCAGACTTCAGAACGGCGTGCGGGTCTCTATCCAGGCGTATGGGAAGTGGCCGAAGATTTTGATTCGCCGCATCAAAATTGCCAATGACTCGAGTTCTATGATTCACGAGACGAAGTGAATGCCTCTCTTGACGAGTAAGACTGATTAGCTAAAAGTATTACTGTGAAGCTAACCAGTAAAGGCCAAGTAACTATTCCGCAAGCGCTCCGGGAAAAGTTCGGCTTGTTGCCGGAAACCGAAGTGATGTTCGAGGAAGCAGACGGCGGCGTACTTATAAAACCGGCGGCGACGACTCGCCGGCGAGAAGCAGAGGCTTGGTTGCAGCGTGCTCGTGGCAGTGCAACTGCCAAGCTCACTACCGACGAGATCATGTCTCTCACCCGCGGGGAGAAGTAAATGGTCTTGGTGGATGCGAACGTTTTGCTGGATATCCTCACGGACGATCCGAAGTGGGGCTTGTGGTCAGAAGAGAAGCTTCTGACTGTAATTGAGGATGATCAAGCAGCCGTAAACCCGATTATCTTTGCTGAGCTGGGTGCTGCTTATCGCACCGCTACGGAACTCGAAGAGGCGCTCTCCGGATGGCCCATCCAGCGGTTGCCGCTGCCATACGAGGCGGCGTTTCCGGCAGCGCAAGCTTTTCTCCGGTACCGGAGAAGAGGCGGACAACGCCGATCGCCATTGCCCGACTTCTATATCGGCGGGCATGCCTCCGTGACACGTTTCACACTCCTGACCCGTGACGCTGCGCGTTATCGAACTTATTTCCCGAAGGTGAGGCTAATTTCGCCAGAAGTCTCTGGGCGATAACCAAAAGAAGAAGAGGAGTGTGGAGTAATGGAGTGGGGGAGTCAGGTTAATGTTTCCAAGAGGCACTTCCGGAATCGGCGCGAGCGTGCCGATTCCGGCGACGTAATTAATTTGAAGCTTCAGCTTGTGAAGACGATCTCGGTTGGGGCCTCGCCAGTTCAGGTCGTGTTTACGCCCAACGGGACGCGGGCTTATGTCATCTTTGACGAGGGGAGTCCGCCTTATGGTTATTTAGCGTATATCGACACCGCGTTGGAAGCCAGGGAGGGGATAGCACGAGATCGACGCTTCAATGGTCCATTTGGTCTCGCGATTACTCCCGACGGCGCCACGTTGTATGTCACGCAAACAGACAGGATTTACGCGACCGGTAGAGAAAAGGAAGGTGTGATTGTCTTCGATACGGCCAGTAATCAAATCAGGCAAACAAGCCTTCAGCTGTGACATTTCGGTTACAACGTCGAGGAGCGTTGAAAACGAATGATGCGATTTTCTCGATTGCACATAAAAAACGGAGTTAGTCGCGGATCACGCTGCTTGTTTATGTCATTAGAGATTCCGGACTAACGACTTAGGTACGAAAGAACGACCCTTCCAGCGTCTTTGTGACGCAATCGTAACAGCGTATCCGTTGTTCCCGGGCGGTTTATCAGGAAAATAACGGCCAGGATCAGAGGAGGGGATTGGCCTGTGCTCTCTGGCCTGCTTACCCAAACGCAAGCATCAGATCGTTCAATCACGTGAAAGCATACAAAACATTTCTGGCGAGTTGTCTTGCCTTCGCGCTAATCAGCGCGGCATCTGCACAGACGCCGACAGTGATTCATATCACCGGCTCCACTTCGTACCGGGCAGCCGTCTATACGGCGATCAACAATATCCTGAAACCAGGATACACGTTTGCCTTTGTTGGCATGCCTAACCAGCTATTGCACGCTAGCCAAGCCATCTTCACGGGCACAACCCGCAAGGGCGCCTACTCTGTCATCATCAAGCTTTCGTTTTCCGGTTCGATCGGCGGTATCGATACAATTGCTGCGGACCTGACCATCGGTCCTTTCGGCACGTTCACCGGCGGAGGAGGCTGGCTGGTGAGCCAACAACGGATACGGGATCCCGGAAGCCCCTGTTGGACCTCAAGGTTTTCCTACAGGCGGCAACGCGATTTCCCCTTCCGGACCGCCGCCTAATTTGGACGTGGCAGTAACCGCTGATGTGGCCCTGTCCGATTGTTTCCAGGCGGACGCGCCGCCGTTGTACGCACATATCGTGGTCAATGACGAAATCGTGGGAGTCGTCCCGTTTGTGTTTGTGGCGACCCAGGGAACGCCCCTAGCAAATCCCAAGAGACATCCGGTAAATAACATCACGAGCGAACAAGTTAAAGACGTCTTCGTGGAAGGAAACTTGACGCTCAGCGAGCTCAGTGGCAACAGCGCCGACACCGAACCGGTCTTGGCCGTCGGGCGCGACGAAGATTCCGGTGAACGGGTCCAGGCACTCGTCAATTCCGGAATCGGGAACTACACATATTACACATTCTTGCAGCAGTACCAACCGTTGTATAACGGCAACAGGACGCCGACGAATCCTCCTCCAGCTCCTCCTATTGGCTCCCAGATCACCGGCGCAGCTCTGTGGCCGACATTGACCCTCAATGCCATCAGTTATCCTCTGGGAGATTCCGGTTATAGCGGCGGCGGAAGCCTCGCGGCAGCAATCAGCGTGTCGCATGGGAATCCGCCTTCGCCAACCTTTGCGACCTGGTTCGTCAGTTATTTTGGGGTGAACGACGCGACATATCTAATGACATTTCTGTCCTTCAATGCAGTTCAATTGCAGTTCAACGGGATCCCTTACACAGCAGCCAACGTTGAAGGGCCTGGCGCGCCGGGGTTCTCTGCTCAGTACACTTACTGGGGCTACGAGCACGTCTTCTATCGCACGACCTATGCCGGCTACGGCAAAACAGTTGCCGACCAGATCGCGACTCACCTGACAACGACCAGCGCGAGCGTATCTGGGATTCTGCTTGGCAATATGAAGGTCCACAGGGAGGAAGACGGGCGAACCAGAGACGGCGAACCCATTGTGCCGGGTCCTCTCTAACATTGTAATTGAGAGTCGTCAGTTAAGAGCGTCCCGGTGACTAGGGTTAAATGGGGCGGTTTGTGGGAGTCAGGGCGATGAAAGGGGATTCCTTTGAGCCTTTTGCGTAAAGCGCCCTTTGGAGGCAGCGTCGTGAAAACGCGAGACTTAAACGGGAGGAAAGGGACGAAACGGAGAGGGCTCTCCTTTGGTTAGCCCTATAACCTCCTGTTCAAAGCCCGACGCCGAGCGATTTTCTGTGTAGTTTGTGTTAGCAATGGCCTTTCGCAGGTTGAAACCCGAACAAACAGGCTTAAGGCTTTGCGAATTCAGTCCGGCTTCTTACTTTTGCTTGTCAGCGGTTGCCGGGAGAGCCCGATCCAGTTCCTCTTGCAGCTTGTCGTACAACCAAGCTTTGATGAGCGATTGCCGAGTCATCCCGCGCAGCGTGGCTTGAAAGTCGAGCTTTTGCAGCACATGCGACGGCAAATCCAGATTAACCCGTCTTTGTTTGAGTCCCGGTCGGGCAGCCGTGGACAGATCCAAATAAGGGACTATGCTTTCTTCCCCGGCATCAAAAATTCTGAAGTTCTGGTCTGAGCGTCGGAAGGTCCAGGGCGACAAGTGCGTTAGTTGCTGCTACCTGAGTCCCCGCCGCCATACCCCAGGACCTCGACGATAATCACCGATTGCGCAGCCTGTTCCTGATTCGCCGCAGTCTGCTGTTTAGCGACCTCTTGTGCGACGTTAGTGCTCGAACCCACCGCATTACTAGCCGCCGTGATCGCGGCCACATTGGGTGATACGATGGTGGGCACTCCAGTGGTCTTACCAGCCACGGAAATATTAGCGGCGTTGACAATAACGCGGGCTGCCAGGTTGGCGTTACCCGAGGCCCGAATACCGGCTTCACCGGCATCAATAGTTCCTTCCGGCGCGACCAGGTCGAGGTTACCAGCCGGTACATCTGGAATCGGTGCTAGCGTGCCGATACCGGCGCCGGAGCTGGGAACAGTTGGAGACAGCAGAATGTCGGCGAACTGGTCGTAAACGATCCCGGGCGGTGCGAAAATCACCGTGCCTTTGGCGCCGATACCGGCATTGATATCGCCGGTAGCAGACCAGATCACGATGTTGCCACCGAACGTTGTTAAAACGCGGCTCTCGCCTAGCAACACGCTGCCTTCCGAGTACATATCGATATCACCGGACCCTTGGGTCAGAATCCCGGCGTGGGCTCCTGGAGTTACGCCATTGACACCCACAATCGTTTGACCACCCGCTACTACCGTGGTGATCCCGCCGCCGAAGTCAGTCAGGATACTGCTGTCTGTCACTCCGTTCGGGGACGAGGCGCTGAACATGGTTAAGCTACCGTTATAAGTAATCTTTTGTCCGTTTGGTCCGACCGTTGGGAATAGGGCGGCGATTGCGTCGTTACCGCGCACGTAGGTCCGATAGAACCGGCTGGTTGGATCGTTATATTCCAAGCCGGTTTCATTCAGTTCGGTGAAATAGACCTGCAAAAGGAAGACGCTCTGTTGCTCAATCGGCAGCGATTCGAAGTAAGCAAGCGCACTAGTGGCAGATCCAGTAAACCTGTACATCTGTTGCAGCCACGCCAGCAATTGACCCTGGTAAGTCGCCACCACCTTGCCGGGTTGATTGACTAAAAGAAGATTCGGGTCCGCCACGTTCGCCGGATTCAGATACAGATTGGCGAATCCGGTCCAATTTGGGCCATTAGATCCGACGCCCGCCAGGACGATGATTCCGGCCCCGCCATTCGGGTTGGTCAATTTGGGAGTGCCAATTAGTCCGATGGACTCGATTACACCTTGCGCACTTTGATAGACATTTCCGCCGGCGCTGAGCTCCAAATTGCCGGGTCCGGCGATATCGACGTTCGCAAATAGAATCTCGTTCCCGGCAGAGATAACGGACACATCGCTCGTCGAGTTGTTGAGAATGAGGCTGCGAAATGTTTGGGATTCACTGAAATTCACCGTATTACCCACGATGTCGCCTCCGGCTCGGATATCCATTGCCTTGCCGGCGATGTATTCCGTCTCGTTTATTCCCGCCATAGTGACATTCAGCTGTTGTCCGACCTGAAGACCGACAATGTCGCCGGTCACCGCATAGATCCGGGCAGGAGTAGGATCGTTCGCATGAAGCGTTCCGGACGCGGAATCGAGCTCGAAAGCGAAAATTGTTGGGAGTACGGTCGCTGGCACGCTCCTCGTAAGCGTATTCGTGTCCAGGACCGTTTGCTTCTTGGGGTTGATCAAATAATAAGCCGGGTTGAAAGGATTAGGTAAATCTCCGGCGTTGGCGCCGGAGATATCAAGGATCAGCGGTGCTTTTGTGAGTGCCGAAAGCGCATCGGCATAGATCGAGCCTTCCGCCAGGAGTTCTAGTTGGCCGGTCGGCGAGGGTGCTAGTTCCAGCACGCCAGGGTTTGTCAGTGCTCCGTAAACACTACCGCTTGTGATAAAGACGCGCAGCGTAGAAGGAAAGAGACCATCGGCCAGGGAGACATCGGTAGGAGTCTCGGAGGAAACAGGAACGAAATTTCCTCCGGCCGAAAGGAGATCGATAGCGGTTCCGGCTGTCCACAGGGAGAAAAAGGATTGGCCGTTGCCGACCTTAGACGGATCAGAAAGTAGCGCTGCGCTCGTTGTATTTATAGGACCATTTATTATACCGGGATCGACGGCGTTGCCGAGTACGACATCGCCCCGGACCTCCAGACTAATAGTGGCGTCTCCCGGGGCCAGCGCGGGCCCCCCAAAGGCGAAACTGTAAACTGCTGCCGTAGAGACGCCGGTCGGACGTGGATCAATGCTGCTGGACTGCCCATACACCAAATCAATACCCCCAATCGAGCCTGCCTGGATGTTCAGCTTTCCCCGAAGATCGCTAAATTCGCCACCCGCGAAGCCGATGTCATCGCTAAGATAGGCGGCCGGGGCCGGATTCAGGGCTTCTCCGATTTTGATCGTCACATCGCCACCACCAGTCTCAATCAGACTTGAGCCGCTGCTCGAAGTCACACGACCGGTCCCACCGACTGCCACGACCAAGCTGCTACTCGTCTCGCCGTTAGAGGAGAGCGTCAAGACCCCGGCGTTACCACCTGACAGCACCGTCACATTGCCGCCGCCCAGAGCGCCGATCCCGGTGAAGCCTGTCACCACTGGAGCGCTCGGCTGGTTTGGCCCAGGCACGTAGGTTCCAAAATTGATCCACCAGGCGGCATTTTGGCCGATAGCAGCACCTCCCTGGATCCAAAGCCAATTTCCAACGCTATAGCTTGGAACGAAGTTACCATTGGGTAGAGAATTTAAATTGAAGCCGGTCAGGTTGCCTTGGGCGGCAACCAGCACGTTCCCGCCACCATTAGGATAATAGGCCTGATAGAATGGTTGCGCCGCGATGGTTTCGTAAACCGTATTCTGGTACTTTTTGCCAAGGATCGTTCCGTCTCCTAACGTACCACGGGGGAGGTCGAACGAAGCCTCCTTCGTTAGTAGCGATTGTGCGCCCGCCGTGTAGACGCCATACAATGAATCCTCGCTAAAGTTCCCGCCTGCTAGCAAATCGAGGTATCCGGTACCTGTCCTGATCACGCTAAAGATCGGTGTACCGCCCGCGAGCGTGATATGCGGATCGTCAAGCACAAGGTTCCCCGACCCATTCAAGGCGGTTTGTGCCTGCAGAATCCGGGTATCGGCTGCCGCAGTATCGGCGCCCGCCACTAACCGGATTGACCAGGAGAGCGGTACCTGGCCATTTGCTCCAAGCGACAACATCTGCTCCACCGCGAAGACCTGACCTTGAATACCCGAGCTATTCGGCGGGCGAATATTCACGGACGTAGTACCGGCAGGAAACACGAGGTTGGTGCCTGCCGGGATCAGGGCGCCTGGGTTCATCAGAGTGATGTTACTGGCTAACGAAATTGAACCGGTGAAGTCCGACAAGATTGCCCCAGCCGGCCAAGTCACTCCATTAATCGAGATAGAAAATGGGAGCACCGAACCCGCGGCGGCTATAGTCCCCGCTGGCAGCATCGTCCCTGCCGGAACGGTCTGGCCTGCCTGAAATATTTTGCCCCCAGGGATCGTGATGGTCGCGCTTGCAATAAACGCGGTGTTCACCTGTGCCGGCGAACTCAACGTAACTGTCACCGGAATCGTGACATTTGAATTCAGCTGGGCCGCGTTGACCGGAATCGCATAATTAAGCGCCACCGGGCCGTTAGAGAAAGTGGTCCCTGCCGCGAGCACTACTCCCGTTGTGAACACCGCGACATTGGACAGGGTGGTGCTCCCCGCCGTCAATACCCAGCCGTTAGAGTCCGGATTTGAGAGGGTGGAAGGGGCGAAACCATCATTGATACTTCCATAAATGTTCAGGTTACCGCCGGCGCGCAGGACCAAGACCCCGGGTTCACCGGAACCGTAAACCGGGTCTAGGGGCGAATTTGGATTAACACTGGCATAGCGATACGTCGACAAATCGAGATCTCCCATTACCGTCAAATTCCCGGTCGGAGTCGCACTCACGATTTCCACGCCCGGTCGCAGATGAAATGCCTGCTGGTAGGTAATCAGACCGGCTACTTCGGATCGCAACGTGGAATTGAGTTGCCCGTTTGACTCCGCGTTGGCAATAAAAGAAGTACTATCCTGATTGACCTGATCCAGGATGATTGCGCCGGTTGGAACTCCGGTATCCGCGCTTTGTACGATGGTGCCGTTGGGATCCGTCGGTGCGTAGGTCCAGAAAGCGTTTAAGGCGATCGTCTGCGCGCCGGTAATATTGAGCTGTCCGCTTGCCGCGATCCGGACATTCCCTGAGGTTACCCCGGTCCGAGGTACGTTGAGTTCGAGATCGCCGCGGTCGACTCCATCGGGCGAAGCCATGTTGATGGTAGCGCCTGCATCCAGGAGCAGCACTCCGGTCCCATTGTTTAACGCTGTAGCAGAGGTGTTCGAGCCATCCGCCACCGTTAACTCGATCGTGCCGCGATTTTCCGCGGCGATCGGTTGGCCGTAGCCATCGACCTGCAGAACCGTGTTATGAACATCAAGAATCGCGGTCGAGGTTAGTTCGAGATTGCCATTGGCGGATAGTCGAATGGAGCCTGGAGTAGCGCCACTCGCGTCGATGGTGCCGCTGACAATCAAGCTGCCGTTATCGACAGAGATGTCGACCGTATGCGCCTTGATGGTGGTGGCAGCCGCGATGTCGATACTCCCCTGTTTGATGTCGAACGAGCGTGAACCGAAAAATCCACCGGTATCTAGCAGCTGATTCAAAGTCGTGAAATCGCCGAGGTGTTGAGCTCGGATATCGAAGAAACCCGCATTAAAATCACCGGTACTACTTCCCAGTAGCGTGCCAGCAAGCGTGACTTGTCCAGCCGATGCGCTAGTGGCGGTGATCGTTAGACTACCTGCGTTGTCGGCACTTGCGGAAACATTGATCAGCGAGAGGGGCGCTTGGGTGATATTACCCAGAGTGCTTTCCAGTGAGACATCGCCGCCAAACGTGGGTACTTTCTGGTCGAACATCGAGACCGTCAGTCCGGAGACATCGATGCTGGAATTCGCATTCAGACTGATATTTCCGGTGGCAGTCAAGGTGACTTTACCACTCGCCGCGAAGATTGATGTTGAGTCGGTAATGGTGTTGCCGGTTAGATTGATCTCCGCTCCGAGACTATCGGACATCGCCGTGGCTGGAAGCATCCCGGAGGGTGTGGTCAATGTCAGCGCCCCTCCGGTCTTATAGCTGAGGACTGAGGCCGGCGCCCCGGTCAGTAACGGTGTGATCAAGTTCAAATTTCCACCCGTATAAGTTCCTGGCCCAGTCTGAGCGAGATAGACAGAGAACGATCCTTTGCTATTGGCCGTGATCTCCTGGTTTGCGGTCAGGTTAACCGTGGAGAACCCGAGCACCAAGCGGCCGAGCCCCGTGAGATTCTGCGGTTGGTCCGTTGATGCGTAGCCGAATACGATTTCGTTGGCCACGATATTCAGCACGCCGCTACCGGTACCAGGCCCGCCTGGGATCACTGGTCCCGGCGGCGTGTCGCCGTAGGTTGTGACACTCGGGCTACCCGGGGCGACTCCTAACTGTGCTAACCCATTCCAGACAAGTGTATTGGTGGTGATGGTAACAACATCTGAGCCGCTTCCGGCGCCATACACAGCGGGAGTATCGAAAACCAAATCCTGGAGTGTCGATTTGCCGGTAACTGAGTTAATCGTATTCAGGGTAACCGATCCGTAAACATTGATCGACTGCGCAGCCGAAAGCGTCAGAATCTGCAAAGCCGGGGCGCCCGCAGCAGGATCTCCTGCCAAGAGGCGATCGAGGACAGTCTGGTCGAGCAAGATACCGATCGGGAGCGTGCCGGACTTTTGGGCGTTGGCTAACGCTGCTGGGGTTCCAATATTGATATCCGTAGCCGAGAATCCGATATACTTGGCGCCATAGTTGACGTTCTCGCCGAGGTTCAGACCCCCGTTAGTGGCGAATGCGATGCTGCCATCCGAGAATAGTGAGGCGCCATTGTCCACCGTGATCGGTCCACCGGCGGGTCCCGACGCGGGTTGGATATTCAGATACCCGTTCGAAACCGCAAGCACGGAAGAGGTCTGGGAGAATTCCCCTCCCGTGGAGTTCGTAAAGAAATAACCAGTAGTGGAATCAAATGCGGGGGTGCCTTTCCCGAGCGTATCAATGCTTGCTCCCGACTCGACCGTGACACCGCCGCTCATGGCTAGCAGGGTCACGCCAGCGCCGGTGACGATCGCTCCGGTTCGGACAGCCACGGCGGTAGCATTGGCATTAAACTCGACGAGAAAACCTCCCGTCGCCAACAGACTGCCGCCGACGTAGACGTTCGACGCGCCGACAGCGTCAACCGAGGATGCGCTCAGGGAAATCCAACCTTGAGTCGGCATGGCGTTCGGCCCCGTTATTTCGATTTGCTGTGCCGCGCCTCCGGGTGCTCCGATGCCGCTGATTACCAGTGCCCCGGAATACCCACCCGGCGCCGGAGCAAAGTCGGCGGTGCCATTAAAACTGAGCTGGGAATGAGCATTGGGCGGAGCTATTAGTTGGAGCGTCAAAGTGGAGGCGTCTACCGTCAAAAGCGGGCGCGGCTGGTTAAACCTTTGCGCCTGAGAAACCGCGACCCCGCTGTAGCTTTCGAGATCGTATTGGGAGTAGGTTTCTGCGACTGACGCCGGCGTGATGATTGCGTCTGTAGGAAGAGCGTTCAGGATACCGGTGTTGGCGACACCGGTGTTGACATTCACCTCATAAGAACCATTACCCAATGACAACACTGACGGCTGATTGGTATTTCCGCGGCCGCCCAATTCCACCCGGAACGCGCCCGGCAGGAGCGCGTAATTGGAGGGCATCAGCGTGTAGGTACCCGCTGCAAGCCCAGGTACGCCTGTCGGAACCACGATTTGCTGGCCGATATTAGGGATGCTCCCGCTGTAACCGGTGTTGGTGTCCACTACGGATGGCGCATAGGTTTGTATACCCGGTACCAGAGCATAGACGACGTTGCCCGAAGCACTGAAAGTGTTACTCGGGTTCTGGTTAACCAGCGCGGTCGAGAGTACATCGAGCGATTCCTCCCCTACCAGAAATGAACCCCTCCCCAAATAGCGTGCCACCGCCTGAGAGATCGAGCAATGCGCCGCTTGCGACCGACACCGAATAACCCTCTAGGGTAATTCCCCGATTCGATGCGAATGTCCCAGTGATTACGTCGGTCGGAGTTACGTTTTGTCCATTGACGGTGTAGGTCACGCCGTCGGTGGTTCCTCCGTACGGAATCGTTAATCCGTTTGCGCTGACTGAGGTAATACTCCCCGGCAGGAAATTTACTGCCTTCATAACAGCGCTCGCCCCCCCTCCTGGGTTAATCCCGAGAGTAATCGAGCCGAGGGGTGCCCGGACGATTCCGCCTTGATTGATCGTTTTCGCTTCAAAGGCAATCTGCCCAAAGACAGATTGGGGAACCGCTGGATCGACGCCGTTGATCCGATAGATTGAGATAAACGTGCCCGCAGTAAACGCCGCTAAACTGCTGTTGACTAGGCGGAAACCAGCGATCACCGTGACCGGCCCGCTTGCCGACACCGGATAAAGTTGGGCGGCAGTAAACGATAAGCTTCCGGGAGAGCGGACGTTGGCTCCGGATAGAAAGCGAATATCCCCCTCGCTAACGAAATTCACCACCTCGAAACCGGGGTGATGGATCGACTCCGGACTGGATCCGGTGGTCACTGGGACGGTTTCCAGATCCCCGAACTGAGCAAAGCTAATATCAATAAGATCGGCAAGGATACTGAGAACCGACTCTCCGGGTCGATTCCCGGGTTGGCTCCCAAATGAGGTAATGCCGCCGGCGCCATTTGGAATGCCGTAATCCCCGACGGTGTTGGCGAGTGAGACGTACGGAGCTGCAATCGTGACAAAGCCGCTGAGGTTAATATCCGCTAAAGTACCGGCCGAAAGTTTGATGCTCTCTCCGGCAGTCAGAGTAACGTTGCCCTTAAACAAAATCGAGTTGGCGGCATAAAACGAAAGATTATCAAAACCGCCCTGAGCGATCGCGCTAGCGCTCAAATAAGCATGCCCAACCTTAAGGTTCGGATTTGCTTGCCCAGGCTCGAGGGTGAGAGGGAGGTTGCTCGGCAACGCATTTTGCCCGATCACGATTGTTCTCGGCAGCCGCAAGTCATTCGGAACTAGCTGATCTGAGTTTGTGTTGAGGGAAGTAGTGAACGGGGCCGGGACTGCATAAAACGGACCAGCGAAACTGACGGCCAGGGTGCCGCCGGCTGCCTCCGAACCGCCCGCCGCTGCTCGCAGTGTCCCGTCGATGTAAAGCCCGTCGTAAGAACTCAGTGAAATTGAGCCGCCGTTACTCTCGACCTGGACAGGGTCAGTCAAGAGCTGGGAAGCCGACGTTCCTCCGAAACTCTGAACCGGAGTTGCCCCTGCGAACAGATCCAAAACTGCGCTTGTACCGGACGCGTCTAGGGATGCACCAGGGCGGATGATGACGAAAGCGTCGGTAGAAATCAGCGCCGTTAGAGTATTGCTCACGACCCCCGTGCCCCCAGTGCTTCCCAATATAATGGAACCTGCGTTTGGAACGACGCCGTACCGCCGGCCGAACCGGTCAAACGTGACAAACGCCTGAGCCGCTACATCCAAAGTGCTGTTGCTGCCGATCCAGATCGAAAGGGGCCCTGGCTCATAACTGAGCTTAGCTCCTTTGCCACTCCCTACACCACCCAGTGGGCGATAGTTGACGATCGTGATGGAACCGCTTGGCGCCCGCAGCGTGCCGTTGACCGTGATCTGACCTGCTCCCTGGATATTGATCGCCTGGCCGGGGTCGACGTTGATGACGGATCCTGTACCAATATCGATGGTGCCGCCAGCTGCCACGTTGGTCGGCCTAGCAAGCTGGCCACCGGTAACGAGTTGCCCATTGATCCCGGCTGACAGGCTCAGGCTGGCGCCGGGACGCTGGGTTACGGTGGCAGTCTCTGGATTTCCCAGGTAGACCGGCAGTAGCACCGGATCACCCAGAGCCGCGGCTGTGCTAGCGCCGGTCGCAACTTTAAAGCTATTCGCCGTAATCTCGTAGACCGGTTCGGTGACATTGATAGCGGCCCCCGGCGCCACGGTCAGCGAAGCCAGACCATGGATAGTGTAGCTGGAGAACCCTTGACCAAAGAACGATGTCGGGAGTACGAGCTGGTCCGTTGCCGCCGGAGTAATTGCATTGCCGATGACCACCGAGTAGGCCTGTAACGAAAGGCCCCCGCCCGCCTTGACACCGTATGAACGCAAGGCGCCGTCTAGAATCAGCGGCCCTTGCGATACGGCTTCTGCGACGGTAAGCAATGTACGCAACTGGCTCGGACGCGGTGACACATTGCCGACGTTATCCGCTTGGATCGTGATATTTCCGCCGCTACCGTCGAGGGTTTTGCGGTTGGGCAGGATGGCTGCACCCGAAGACGCGTCGATCAGGCTGCCGCTCGCCAGCGTGATCCCCTGATTTGAAGTGAGGGTCAGGCTGCCTCCATTGATAAATGCCTCACCGGATATACCTAACGGATCAAGCAATGCGTTTGTCCAGAGACCGGCAGTATCGATCGTGGCACCGGCTTCCAATGTGATACCGGCGATTGGCTTGGCCGGCTCGAATGCGGGTGGCGCACTAAGGTTATATGATACCGTATTAATGGAAACGCTACCGTCGGGAGCGGTGATGCCTCCGCTGATCACAACGTTGGCTGCGGCTAACGAGATCTGGGCGCCGTCGGCGAAAACTAGGGGAGCACTGATCGTCAAGTAGCCTCGACCCTGATGCAGTTGTGGCGGGCTGGTTGAAGGGCTTGCTTTCGGCGCAGCCGCTTCGACATCGACGGTCAGCCCGCCTAAATCGGCGCTGTTGATCTGTGAGGCAGAATAAGTGTTAGTATTTGTTAGAGTTTTGCTGACCGGTGTCGTCGCCGTTAGACCCGCCGTTAGCGACGATGGGCTATTACCAAAAACGACGTTGCTTGAATACAATTGGCCGCTGAATGTGGCCCCGTTTTGGGTAATGTTTGCGTACGGGCCCACGGTCAGCGAGCCGTTCAGCGGAACTGTGCTCTCAGTCAAAAGAAATGGATCGGTTACACTGGTTGGACGGCTAGCGTTCTGCTGGGGTCCATCAATCGTCTTGGCTTGAATGGTTCCCTCGAATACGGAGGTAGCGGCATCAATCAATAGACTCCCCGCGTCTCGCCCCTCGGTATAACCGGGCCGATAAATTTCGCTCGGCTGTGTGATCACGTTTTGGTACGTCTCCGTGACGTTCCAACGCGGATGATTGACCATGAACCCTTGGAAAACGCCAAGATAGGTTATACCTGCCGGAGCCGTGTTCACATTATAGATGCGGCCATCACTCCCGATAAGGTAACTTTGCTTGATGTAGCCCGCCTGGTATTGGATGGATCCGCCAGCGATGTTAAACACCGACCCGGATTGGGTCACTACCTGGTTCGAGGAAAGGGTAATCGCGCCTCCCACGGTATCCCATTCGCCGATACTGTGGCCGACGTTGTTGAGCTCGCCGCTGACCTCCAACAGCCCTCCGGCTGTGTAGAAACGGTTCTCGGTGTTGTAAGGCGCGTTATAAGTCGAACTAGCCGGTACTTCGACGAGTTGCCGGAGATCCACATAAACCGTGTTATTATTTAGCAGTTTGGTATCCCGGTTTAATGAGGCATCCCGTAGTTCGAACCCCTGAACGTTGACGGCGAGATTGTTAGCCGACATCGGTAACGAAACACCGACTAAGCCTGATACATCGAGCTCGGAGCCGCTTCCTGCAAAAATCCGCTTCCCGGCGCTCACCGCGATTTGACCCGCCGTTGCACTAGTGAGCGAGCCGCTCGCGAAATCGACGCTGCCGCCAGTGCTGACTTCGATGCGGGAAATGCCGATTCGGTCTGGGAGAGTCGCGTAATCGTTGGCAAGAGAGGGAAACGCATTGTTGGACGTATTCGCAACACCCAAGTTGTATGCAGCGGTTCTCTGTGGATTAAGCGCAGTACCGGAGTTTGGGTCGGGCTCAATATAAGTAATGCTGCCAGGGGCTAAGGTAACCTCGCCAGTGGTATCGGTTAGAGAAGTTAACAGATGAATTGTGCCTCGCTGATCGACCGAACTGGTGGAAATAACCACCCCAGCCTGGGTCACCTGGCCGCCCGCCATGGTAATGTCGCCGGTTTTCGCTTGAATAACACCGCTATTCAATGCGGAGCCGCCATTACCAACGGCAACCTCGGTGCCCAGGGTCGTTGCGTAAGTAACAGAACCGCTGGCGGGAACTATGCTGTATCCCTGCTGGAGATAAAAAGCTTTTCCGGCGGCGAGAATGGTCTGGCCATTGGCGGTCGTAATCGAGCCCGCGTTCTCCACCGAACCGCCGAGTAGAATGATAGAGCCACCTCGGTCCGCGATTCTCAGCGGTGAATTCGTTACGATCTGTGCACCGGCTTCAACCAGAACCGGACCAGACCCGTTGATGAAACTCGGTAGATCCTGACCAGTATGATTCAGCGTGCTGTAGATCCCATTACTTGTGAACTGAGAATCGCTGATCGACGCCGCAGCAGCCAGCAACGAGCTCACATTGACCTGGGATGCGCCTCCGAAAATGACGCCGTTCTGGTTGATCAAGTAGACTTGGCCTTGCGCCTTGATCGAACCCAGTATCTGGCTCGGCCTACCCGAAGGGTCCAGGATCCGGTTCAAAGCCACCCAGCTGTTCGCTAAAACTCCTCCGGCGCTTTGGTTGAAATCGACGGTCGTATTCTTACCAACGTTAAAGGTCTGCCAATTTAAAATCGCTTGTGACGATGTTTGCTGGATGGTGACCGTGGTTTGAGCCCCGGTGACCGACTGGGTCGGAAGTTTGGCTCCCTGCCATTCCGCGTTCTTCCCGGTTGCCATCTGCAGACCACCCGGTATCAGACCGTTTGGAACATTGCTTGATCCGGCTAGGGCTGCATTCCGTGCCGCTTGTTGCATTGCTTGCGCCGATTTCAACGCGTCTGCGGCTCGGGACAGGATCTCGTTGGCATTATTTTGTAGCGCCGTCATCGCCGCCTGATTCCCCCCGAAGAAGGTGCTGGTCGCAGGGGTGCTCGTGTTGCCAGAAGTGCCGCCCCGGAGGATGTCACCGGCCTTGGCGTCGACGCCAAAGCCGAGATAGCAAATAGCAAATAGCAAATAGCAGATGAATTTTTCACCGCAAAGACACAAAGAACACGAAGCGACCGAATCCAAACCGCGAAGGAACGCTAACGAACGCGAGCTGAGGAGCTTTTCTGCGCGAGAATTGATGCCACCTGGGCCGGCCCTTCCGGCGCAGTTTTTCATATCGCTGCAGAATCCTGCTGGTTGAGCGGAGGTGGATACATTTCCGATTCGGATCTCAGTGAACTTTGTGACTTTGTGGTGAATTCGTTCGTCGTTACTTACCGCCGTAGCCCAGGACATCGACCTTCATCAACGAAGGATTCTCCTTTGGCTTCGTCAGTGCGCGCTGGAATTTTGCGAGATCCGCTTGCGAGTTGCTCGTCGCACCCATGGCAGCGCCGGTCAGCTCGTGGGTATTGATTTGGCGTGGACCGCCAAAAATGATGCCGTTACGGTCAATCACGTAGATCTTCCCATCGGCATGTACCGAGGCAATGATCTGGCTCGGAACCGCCGCGGGATTATTACTCACGTTGATCATGACGCCGCCGCCCCGGATCCCATTCGCCTGATAACTCTGAGTCGCGGTTTTCAAAGCCTGCAAAGCTTGCGCGGTCTGTACCTGGTTCGCGAGCGCCACCTGTTGCGACGTCAACGCCGGGCTCGCCACTTGCTTGAGGATATTGCCCGCACCGGCCTGCGCGAGTGTGGCTGTCGCCAGCCAAACTGCGACTGCACCGACGGCCATCGCTGATCTCTTTTTATCTGGTAAAGCCATAATATTAATTGTCCTTCCTTAATCGTCTTCCGGCGCCCGCTCGATTGCTTTGATTCGTATGGGCGCTCAGCAAACCAAAGGATGATCTACCGAGAGTGGAATATAGGCCCAACAAACCAAAACAGCCTATCGGTTTTGACCGACTGCCTCAATCCGCCGATTGTCACATTTGTGTGACATTCAGGAGCCTTGCCTACGAACACGATTTAATCTCGCCCGCTGCTCGAAAACGCAACAACGATTTACCTCGAAGTCGTTTTGGATGTTCTACTTTTATTAGCGTCCATTTTGCAGCTAGAAACTTGGGGCAAAGATGTAACGATCGCAGTTTTGCCGTTGTCGCCGAGGGCTGAATCTTGTCCTGTTAAGTGGACAGATCAGGAGAGCCGCGACGGTAATCCTTGAGTTCACTAATTGTGGGACCAACTAACAAAGTGGGTGGCAAGATCGAGCAGAGTGGCCAACCTAGTAAGTAGTGCTTAGAGGCAGACAACTCCATCGCCAACCAGACTAACAAAGCTAATTCTTACTCGCGCAAATTCGTATCAACTCGCGGTTAGGTTTCGACATTGGCTATCCAGGTTACAACATCGCCGAGCTAAAGAATACCAACTTGATATAGTTAGTTTTGATCCATTGTATATGATATTTGTGTAAATTATCGAACAGAGACGATTTAAAATCTCCAGCCCCTTCATTTTGTAACGCAATTGTAACGAAAGAGGTGTTGTTCTCGGATACTTAACGAGTACAAGTAGTGGCCCGGTTATACGAAGCATTTGTGATGGAATGGACTCTGTTCGGCTGCGTTATCTGATCGGATAACCTCAAACTAGATCTTTTCCAAAACTGAAATCACTCAAAAGTATTCCGACGGGTTGTCTCGCCCTCACATTAGTCAACGTGGCGTCTTCGCAAACAGTCGTCGACATCACCGGTTCCGCTGCGTACCCAATTTGGCATTATTGTAACACTAAACATTTTGCCTTGGGACCTTCGCACGTGGAGCGTGGGGCGGGTTCAGGACTCCGCGGGAGTGTCGAGACGGCAGTCCTCAGGATGTTCCTGATTTACTTCAGCTCAACTAACAGAATCCATTAACCTCCAGAGGAAGTTAGCTTAATGAAGATCCTAAAAGCGGTCATCGCGACTTTTGTCGCTATTATGGCCATCAGTTCGGCATCGGCTCAGACGGTAATTCATATTACCGGTTCTACGGCGTATCGAACGGCAGTCTACTACGCGATTAACGATATCCTGCAACCAGGGTTCGTTTTCGGATATTCTGGAACCAGCGGTGTGGTAAAAGCGAATCAAGCGATTTTTACCGGCACCACCAAGACAACAAACCTCCCGGTCATCATCAAAACGTCATTCTCGGGTTCGGTTGGCGGCATCTCCACTCTCGCAGCGGGGCTGACCATTGGACCTATGGGCACGTTTACTGGTGGCGGTGGCTGGTTGGTTGATTCCACCGGTCAGAGCGGCGTTACTGGCGCTTGGCCAAACGGCGGTACCGGGGGCGCGCCGGCCAACTACGATCCGGCGGTTACTGCAGACATGGCCATGGCAGATTGTTTCCAGGCATCTGCTCCTGCTATGTACCGGACCCCAATTCTTACCGATCACATCGTGGGTGTCGTTCCGTTCGTTTTTGTGGCGACCAAGGGAACCGCTGCTCTGGGCACAGTCTCCAACATCACCAGCGCTCAGGTTAAGACCGCGTTTGTGAGTGGGACGTTGAAGCTGAGCGCGCTCAGTGGCAACAGCGGGGACACCGAGTCGGTGCTTGCTGTGGGTCGGGATGAAGATTCCGGTACTCGAATCCAAACGTTGGCCTGCTCTACCATCGGCGTAGAAACGGCGCTGCAACAGTATCAACCATTGTTTAACGGAAATTTGGTTCCGACGGATCCGCCTCCAGCGCCCGCTGGCAATATCACCGGCGCTGCTCTATGGCCGGCGAAGACCTTGAACGGCATTAAGTATCCGTTGGGCGATTCCGGCTACAACAGCGGGGGAACTCTGGCTACAGCGGTCAGTCTGCCGCGCAGCGGCTATGGAAACTGGTTTATCACCCCGTTCGGCCTCAATGATGCCGCCACGGCGATCGCTGCCGGTGGGATTGAGTTGACGTTCAACGGGAAGAGCTACTCGACCGCCAATGTTGAAGGCCCGGAAGTGTCCGGGTTCACCGGTCAGTATGCCTTCTGGGGCTATGAACACCTGTTTTATGCGATCGGCCTCAAGGGCAACGCTTCCGTGGTTGTCAAAGCGATCCAGACCGACCTGACAGCGGTGAGCGCGGTCCAATCCGGTATTCTGATCAGCGCGATGAAGGTTAGCCGAGATACTGATGGCGGCAAAATCGAGGACGAAGGCAAACCCGGTACTTAGTCGTCGATAAAGAAATCTGTGGGGCAGTTTGGTGTTCGCCCCGACGATGCTTGCAGTGCAGGTGGAAACACCTGCACTGTTTTTTTCCGGAGGCTGCGCGTACTCTTGCACTCGGCCAACACCCTGCTAATGTGCCGTTCCTTCTTTGACGCCGGGGCGTAGCTTAGCTTGGTAGAGCGCCTGCTTTGGGAGCAGGAGGTCGCAGGTTCAAATCCTGTCGCCCCGATTTCAAGTCTGGGAGCCGGTCGGCGGGCTATTCCTTGGTAACTGGACGCCTGTTTTCTCGCAATGACACGTCATCAAGTGCCCGAATAGTGCCCTTATTTTCTCCTCGACCGTACTTTTGCTGTTTCTTCTTCGAGAACGGCGCGCCGGTGATGTCGGGTCCACTCGCGATCTTACCTTTCTTTGTGCTAGCGCAAGCCGTAAGGTCCCGGCATGTTCCCCCCCCAGATTGGTTACGTCACCCGCTTCGAACAGCAACGCGATCGTTTTTCAGCTTCGGTCGACGTCGAAGTGCCTGAAGGTGTTTCGCACGTCCAACTGGACACGGAACTGTTTGGTGGTGCTGCTTATGCTCTGCCTCGCAGAAATCCCGGGAACGCAGAGTCGGCTACCATCTCGGTGCATGGTCCGGGGTGCCCAAAGGTTCAAGTCGGCGATGAAGTGCACGTGATGTGCTTTGAAACAGGCGAGCTACCGGAGGGCATTACCAGTGTGCATCGTTGTGGAGCCGTTTCCCGTTCTTTCCGGACTAATCAAGAGCGGTAATGCGGGATAGCGTGCCAGCGGCAATCAATGCGTGCTGACCAATCGGCTGGCCTCCTCAGCAGTCAAGTGGCCGGTCATCTCGGCGCCAATGGCGCTCTGGAACCGGCGAATCGCCTCACGGGTCAACGGACCAAAGATGCCGTCCGCGTCCCCTTTGTAGTAGCCCAGGCGGAGCAGCATCTCCTGGACCCGCACCCGATCCGCTCTGGACATTCCGGCCTCGTCTGGCATAGCCGTCGTTTTGGCGGGTGACGGCGGTGCCGGCAGAGGCGCCGATTGACTGCCAGGAGTGGGGGTCGGTGTCGCAGTGACGGTCGGAGTTAAAGTAGGCTCCGGTGTTGGCGTGGGCGTCGGTGTCGGAGTGCTGCTCGGAGTTAAAGTAGGCTCCGGAGTTGGCGTTGGCGTCGGTCCCGGGTTGACTGATCGGCTGCAACTAAATGTGAGAAAGCCTATTAGAAGCAGAGAAAACACGCGAAAGCAGCAATTCGGATTTTGCTCCATTGTAAAAATCCTTTTAAAACGCGATTTAAGCTACTTTAGGCAATCAAGAAGCTCCCGACCATTTTTCGTTTTGGGCCCAGCGCATTCAGGCACATATAGTGACAGTGCAAGACCAAGCAGTACAAAAAGAGCTCGGGAGCATTGAATAGCTGAGCGCCGACACGCCCGGAGGAGTCGCTCGGAACATTCCTGGTAAGCACCGGTGGAATCAGTGGATCTGCGGTCTTTTAATGCGCACCATCCGTGCGTTGGAGCGGCCAGGGGCTGCTCTTTGCTCAGGGTCTCAAGAACCCGAGTAACGATTGGATCAAGCTGTTTACAGGAATAGCCTCTGCTTTCCCCACGCGGTTATCTAGAAGGAACGAAACCCGTCAATACGTCAATTGACGTACTTTCCTCTCCGGCTCCTTTCTGATAGAAAATGCGGCTCCTTGAACACAAAGTTTATCCCTCGCCGATTATTGACCGCAGCCGCTCTCATCACAACATTTGTCTCCGGCTGCGCCATTGCAGATTTCACGACGTACTCAGGCCAGCAGCAGAACTGGCCGACGCAGCCAGGAGCGTTTGTTGCTGCTCAGTACGCCATTCCGGCCTACATCCACAGTTATCCGGATAGGTCTTACAACGTAATTGGGTATCTTGACGCCACCACAGCACCAATCCGGCGACGTGGCGTAATTGGCTTTGCTGCTAGACGGGCGAAAGAGCTGGGAGCTGACGCTATAGTCGTGCTCTCGCAGGGTAGCGAATATGCTGGCACTCTCACCACTGGCAACGCGTTCACAAGCGGCAACTTTTATCCTGGCGGTTTTAATGCAACGACCACTGGCACAAGGGTTTCTGTACCTTTGATGCTCGGGAAAGCCCAGGTGCTTGCCATCAAGTGGAGATAAAGAGCAAAGAATCCGTTTAGGCTTACTCGGGCAACGATTTTGCTTCTCAGAAACAACCGCTGCTGATCAAATAAGCAGGCAAATTGGAGAGTCGAAAAGTGGCGTGGCAGTTCGATCGCGTTGACCGTCAAAGCCTTCGTGTACTTGTTCTTGTGACCTTGCTCTGTTGGTCGGGTGCCCTGTCCGCTGACACCATTCCAGAGATCGTGGCGAAGGCGAAGCCTGCCGTTGTCCAGATCATCACATTCGACCAAAACAAAGAGCCCCTAAAGACGGGAACCGGGTTCTTTGTTACCGGAGACGGCTATCTTCTGACAAACAACCATGTGATCGCTGGAGGATCCTATATTTTGGCGAAAACGAGCTCAGGGGCAGTGTACAACTTCGAATCTGTGGCTGTTAGGTCCGATGACCCTGACGTTGCGATACTCAAGTTTACGACCACAGACGTACCACACCTACAACTAGGAAGTTCTGCAGCTGCGGTCGAAGGCCAAAAGATCCTAGTAATTGGAAACCCGGAAAGTTTAGAGGGAACTGTTTCTGACGGCATCATTTCAGCGTTTCGAGACGATCGAACCTACATTCAGATCACAGCCCCGATTTCTCACGGTTCAAGTGGGTCGCCTGTTCTAGATGAATCCGGTCAAGTCATCGGTATGGCAACTCTGATCTGGAAGGAGGGGCAAAATCTAAACTTTGCGATCTCTTCTGAGAGGATTAAATCCTTTCTCCTTTCCCAGATTGACAAAAGACAGGCGCAGACCACTCCATCATCGCCTCCGATTGGCACCAGCACTCAACCTGAGAACGCAGCACAGTCGAACCTAGTTGTGGCTGTCAATCGGGCAATCACTAACCACGATTGGAGAACGTTAACCAACATGACCGTGAGTGGCTTGGTTAACTACTTTGGGCACAGGCATGTGACCAACGCCTTCATCGCCCAAGACATGCAAAACGACTCACGAAACTATACGTGGGTCCATAGCTCCGCTTATGCGAATACTTTTACTCATGAGATTTCAGATCAGTACTCGTCTTATTGGAGTGGACCTATGCTGTACGATTCAATCAATACGTATACTGAGGCAATGGAGAGGAACGGAAAGCTCCATAAGGCCACGACCCGACTAACGGTAGGCTATGTTATCGATTCATCCGGGCGTCCCGCGATCTACTCTCTTACCCTAAAGGTGCTTTAGAAAAAGCCTCCACACACAAAAAGCCAGAGCTTTGAACAATGATCAGATCGCGTCTTCCCTTGAGATTGCTAATTGCAATCATAACCCTGCTTGCCTTACCCAGTCCGCCAGTACTATGGGCTCAGCACTTCTCAAATCCCTCTGGCTATCGTCTAGCTCAGTCTGAAGAACGGCAAGTCTGGGTCAATACGGCAACCGGCATTTATCACTATCCGGGCACACGTTGGTACGGGAATACCAAACAAGGGAAGTTCATGAGCGAGAAGGATGCGATCGCCCAAGGATATCGGGCTGCTAGGAATGGGCAGGGAAAAGCTCACACCGACTTTGATTAGATTTAAGTGAAACTCCCTTTCGCAATCGTCATCGCCATTTTAGTTCTAACGTCTTCGCTGCAGGCGGGCGTGGAGGCGGTTTATGTACGCAAGGTCTTAGACTCAAGCGATCAGGTGATTATTCAGCGCCGGAACGGCGAAGTTTGGCTGCTTGAGTATGGCGTTGGAGTAATCAGTATTTGGCAATACGAAGGAAAGGCAATTCTAATTAAGTCGCCGGGGATCTTTGGCGGTGTCGGAAGCGAGATCATTCTGACTGACGATGACGAGAATGCCCCGATTTGGAACGCTGAGGAGATTCAGTGACCGAGCTGCGCAGCTATTATGATCGTAACCTATCAGGATAAAGTCTCCCATTTCCACGCCCCCCTAACGCCCGATCATCACTCTTCCTGCTTCTCATGAAGTACATCAAAATGATCCTGTTAGGCGCAACCCTGGCGCTTTCAGCGTGCTCTACAACTTATTACACCTACTCGGGCTCGCCAGTCTATACCGGGCAAGGTGGTGCCAGTAAGAACGTCAACGGCATAGATTTCTGGGTCATCGGCACGCCGCCAAGGAAATACTGCATCATCGGCTACATTCAGGACAGCCGCAAAGCCGGGATCATCGAGATGGCAACCCGAGATTCAAACATCGCTGCCAAGGCCAAGGCCGCAGGAGGTGACGCCGTCATCGCCACGGCGGACTTTGCACGGCAAGTTGCCACTGTGTCAACTGCCAGTGGCAGCGCCTACACGACAGGCAATGCCAACTTTGTTGGAAACACCGCTCAATTCAATGCCAACACCAGTGCTTTCGTTACTCAGACCACCATCCCTATTCTGTGGCGCGGCAGCCAGTACCTAGTGATCAAATACCTGAACTAACGTTGGCCCGACGCCAACCTCGCTCTTATACAACACATACAACACATTGGACCGAGGTTTCTTCCTTAACTAATCTTGGATCGAATACGAACGCGGATTTGGTACACAATCCAGTTGCGAGCGATCTGACAGACCTCCTCGGCTTCATCATAGTAAGCCTTAGTTATCCGCTTTCCGTGATGCTCTTTTAAGTAGCGAGCGGGGTGGATGAGGTTCCTCAATCTATGCACTCGCGTTAAGTAATCACCTATCGCGGCTTTTTTTTGGTAACGTTTTTGATGGTTAAAGATGACGTTTACCGGCAAAGTCGTAGGCGTCCAATTCGCCTCTCTGGCGATAGCGATTAGATCGTACAAATCCCATTTTAATACGGTTTTATTAGCCAGCTTTTTCTTTTGCGCTGTTGGAGTATTTATCGCCTCATCGTAGTACAATTCACACATCCGAATGAAAGAGCATTCGATGGAAGAAGCGTGCATGATACAGCCCGCTAGGTAGGCTTTCGATTTATTACAGCGCCTAGCTTCCAGTACGTAGAATCGGGCAAGTCGATCTAATTCGTCTGCTTGGCATGGTGTGAGAGATCGCCTTCTCTTTGTAGTGGCCATAAGGAGGACATTTTTTTAAGATGGTAATCGATTCGGACCTTGCGGATAAACTCACTTGAATAACCGATATGCGCTACACCCTTCTACTCGTAGCGATCGCATCCGCTCTTTTCACACCGGCTAGCGCTCAGCAGCCTGCAACTGTAGGAGTCGGGACCGCGCCAGCAGGTCGAATCAGAACCACCAACACGCCCACGGTCACCTCACGAAGGAGGAAGGGACTTAAGGACTAAGCCCGTCTTTTATCTACCACCGAAATCTCCAGCACGCCATCATAGGTGTTTCTTGCTTTGAAACTTGTCAGGGCAAAGTCAAGATCGCCACCGGTAAGCTGCCACTTACCATTGAAGGTGGCTTCAGGGATCGCGTGGGCATCTGCGCTTTTGCTCTGAGGCTGCTTGGATTCGCCGAACAGGCCAAACGCCATCAATATGCACGAGAAAGCCATAAATACGTAAATGGCGGTCAAAATCTGCCCCCTTGGATGCTCCTTCCGTTGCTCGGCCAGTAGCAACCAAAAAGAAAACAGCGCTAACAAGAATCCGAGCCCTATTAGGCCGTATTTCAGCGCATCTATGTACTTTTCCATTAAGTATCCAAGCTAGGCATTCTCGGTTGAAGAACTGGTCCCAGTGCGGGCTAAATCCCGTAGGGAATAAAATTAGTACGTAATCTTCCCCGCGTTCTCCCACAACACGGTTCTGCTGCCGCAATTAGGGTCGTCGTGTTGAGCATCGATCCTCACTGGGTTAGCACTTTTGAGTTCAAAGTAACAGCCTTTTGCGTGACCCAGGCAGTCAATACGGAAAAACACGTATTGATTAATTCATTAGGAAACCCGAAAACCGTTTACAAGATTTACCGGGGAGAGGCCCGATCATGAGGATGATATTACCTATCTACGAAAGCCGCGCCGGATCATGAGTGCTTTCCAAGCCCAGTAACATAATATGTTCGCAATTTGGGAGCCAAATTGATACCAACCGTAAACACCGTGCTTGCCCAAAGCGTAGCAATTGATCCAGAGTTGTTGAAGTATGGCTTCATCGGATTTGCGGTCGCCATTGCCCTGGTAGCGCTGCTCATGTTTCAGGACGCCAATAAGCGCGGCGTGAATGCGTCCAAATTTCGCATGTTTGTCTCGTTTCTGCTGTTCTCGCTCGTGCTAGCGCTTATGGGGCTTGTCGCGCCGATGATTCCAGCAACAGCAAGCAAAGACCGTGAGCAACTGGCGCAGGTACAAAACGAATTACAGAGCATGAGGGCGCAGGTGAAAACCTTGCTCGACATAAAAGTCGGAGCGGTGAGCCGACTTCAGAGCGCGCTAACGACTGGAACGAGTGAGCATCAAGAAGAAATCGAAGAAATCGCAGCCACTCTTCATGACCTTGACAACGGAATGCAGAACGCCATTGGCGAGACTAAAAATAAAGAGAATTGATCTTTTGATCTGGTCGAACTGCTCCCGGCTAATCTCGACAACCCCAAAGTCTGCCCTTGTTATGCCGATCTTATGTTATGCGTCGGCAAGGTGCCCGGTATCGAATAGCCAATCGCAACCGGTTCCTTCGCTGGATCATTCTTGAAGTAAACAGCGTAGTAAAAATCGAATTTCAGCGATGTACTAAGAGCATCGGAAGCGTTAAAACGGCTAAAGATTACTAGGTAAATGAGAACAAAACGACTCCCTCATTGGCTTCCGGCCAAAGTGACGATCAGCCTAACTGATGTCGTAGAAAGTCACCGAGTTTTTCAAAAAGAAAAACTCCTAAGAATCTATGATCAAACCTCCGCATGCTGGCAGCGCCAAGCAGGAGGAAGCCGTTGACCTTGTGGCTGCTTGAAAAAGCAGTCTTACCAGTCATACGCGCAGTTACTAACAAAAGGCCTGGGCGATCACTGGCTAGCTGTCTTATTCAAAGATCGCGAATCTTTTTGGGGTCCTCATCAGGAAACGGTTCAGGTTCTTTGAGACTCGGAGGATCTGGGATTATTTCAATCGGCTTGTTTAGGATAGACATCTCGATTTTACTTCCTTTCTTTTGCTAGTCCTCTTGACTTAAGGACCTCATCATAAGCAGCTTGTAACATTTTTTGGTCGATGCGCTGGTTCGCTTCGCCTTTGGACACTTCAACGACCTTAGTCCTGATGAGATCGAATGCTTTCTCAATATCGCCGACTGGCACATCGCCCTGCTTGATTTGCAAAAATAGCTTTTCGTGCTCAGCTCCGAGTTGAAGCCATCTGCCATAAAGGTCGGCGCAATCAGCGATGTGCTTGCTCCAATTCAAGATCGGTAGTGCGATCGACAAAAGTGCCGAAATCACAGAAAGAGATTTCCAGGCAATTTCAGTTTGATTCCAAAAAGTCCAGCTGGCAACCGTAGAGGACGAGGTCGCAAGGAGAAAGAATTTCGCGATTCTCTCTGTGTCGTAGTAGCGGCGCCCCAACTTACTCCAATAGCGGGCGTTCATGTCCGCTCGAAGCATTGAATGCCAGACCTCTTTCCGCAATTCTGAATTATTACTCATCAATAACACGGCTTTCAGCGTTTTGGTCGCCCTACCTGGCAACCCAGCTTGGTCTGTTAACAGACCAGGCTCCTATCCCCGATCAGTCCATTGAAACGGAAATCCGCATACCACGGACGCGTGTGCTGTTCCGGTTAGATCTATCAGCACATTCTAAGGCGAGACTATGGAATGCCGCGAAAGCGGTCAAGGAAATCTTGTGGAGGCGATGTGTCGCTGAAAACCTGCCGCTTCGCTGCACTTAACGGGCAGAATCGCGAGTCAAATGCAGGTAAAAATTTTCTGTGAGGATCGCATTGTACGTGCGGGGCGCTGCATGGATAAAAATTTGTGTGCCGAGGCAGCCGATGTGGTTATTCTCAAGTCGATGATAACCGAGAACCTTCACAAAGACTAACACGCCCAAGATTCTCCTGTCGCGGCCATGTCTCAAGGCCGATTTGAACTCGGAATAAAATCGGGCAAAGAGTGCGTTGATTTCAGCTACGATCGCCTGCTCAGAATCAGTAACCAGGAACATTCTTTGCGGGTTCATTATGATCGAAATGTCCAAAACGATGAGGCCGCGAAGCGTAGCTCCCCGATTGGGGTTCTTCAAATGCTCCATCAACTGGGCCGTCGCATTCTCGATCGACCGACGGACCTTGTTTTTCGATTGAGGGCGCTTGCATTCAATCAACAATGTATGACCAGAGACTCGGGTAATCACGTCTTTGTCAGTACAGGTGAGGACCGGCAATTTTCTGTTTCGAAAGGAGGCTGCGACGCTGAGTTCAAATAGGAAATCGCGAGCCTTCGAACCGCTTTTTTTTTCATCAGAAGGGTGCACAGGACCGGCTACTGCAACTCGAACTTTCTCCCTGAAGCGGGGACCAGGAATCCGCCTGAACGCTTTTGCGATCGCAACGAGGTCCGTGGATTCGATGAACGCAATACGGTATTGCTCCAAAGGGGCGACTGATCGAAGCGCTTCTACGTTACCGGCCATTCTGTGCTCCAAGACGGTGCAGAGAATCTTTCGGTATGTCCCAAACCGGGTGCGACTGGGCTGAATCCCCAAACCGGCAAGCCAGTTCAAGGCTTGGTCGAGGTCGTTTAGGAAGGATTCTAAATCTTGTACCGGCACGACAAGAGTTTCCGCTGGACACTGGTTGAGCACAAAAACACAAGCGTACGAGAAGAACGCACCAATGAGAGCTGGTGCGGCTGATTTGCCGGGCGGCTGTGCGGGTCTCCGCCTTTTTATCTCGTACCGTCGTTCGTGCTTGACTAGAAATACCGGAATCGTGACGACAAGTTCATCCCTCTGGGGCATCCACGCCGGTAAGACTGGCGATGCCGACAATCTTTTCCTCACTAAAAATGTCATCGCATTGGGCTGGGTGGCAGTCGGAGATCTTTCGAAATTACCACCTAACCGCGAAGGTTTTAAAGTTCGGGTTAGGGAATGCTACCCCGATTGGAAGAAGGGTCATTTCTGGTCGCTATTCGAAAATTTTTATCTAGTTATTTTTGCCCCGCCTTTACATTCAGAAACAAGGAGTCGCAGTTCCAGACTGGTCGAGTCGCCTTTACTCCTAAGTAGGATGTGACTAACAGCAACCCCTTATATAGAGCATGTGCTTAACATAGCTGGCTCGTCAGCCAACCCGTTTTCGCGCTCCTCCAAAGCTCGCGGAAGTGGTGACGTTCTTCAGAATCGTTTTTTTACTCGGCAATCTGTGCGCTTCGCCTCTATACTCGGCCCCATGGAGGCTACCCCTACCGCAATCATTAACTATTTTAGCGGTTTTAAACAGAATTTGGTCCCCCTTTTTCCAACGCCCCTACACCTGGGGTGAACAACAGTGGCGTACGCTTAGGGAAGATGTCATCGCTTTTTATGGCCGTGAGGGAGACAGTTTGAAATCCAATCATTTTATGGGTGCTGTCGTGACCATGCCAGCGCGAAGCGTTCCGGTGGGGGTTTCGAAGTTCTTGGTGATCGACGGGCAGCAGAGTTTGACGACCGTGGCCATGTTGCTATCCGCCATACGTGATCAACTGGACGTAAATGACGGGACGTCGAAGCGGCGAATCCAAAACCACTATCTTACGAACGAGGGTACGAAGGCTTGGATTTTTTTAAACTGCTTCCTACACAGGGCGATCGAGACGCGTATTCGTCGCTTGTCACAGCGTCTGCCAGCGGCCTATCTGAATCTAAGTTCAAAAAATCGTATGCCTTCTACCGCCGCCGCTTGCAGGACTTTGATGACGAAGGGAGTCAATTCGATCCAAAGCGTATTCTCGAAATCGTAGAAAATCGTTTGATGGTTGTGATGATCAACCTGAGCGACACCGATGATCCATACCTAATTTTCGAAAGCTTAAATTTCAAGGGATCGCCGCTCGAACAAGCAGATCTAGTAAGAAACTATTTCTTAATGCGATTTCCTGTTACGGACCAGCAGGAAATCTACGACCAGCTCTGGCTGCCCATGCAGAGTCGGTTGGGTCCGGGTCTCACTGAGTTCATGAGGCATTTTCTAGGGGCAGAAGGAGAGGAAATTCGAAAGGGCGATGTTTACGCAGCCATCAAACGCCTCGTAGCGGATTCGGATGCGTCAACCGTGCGGCTACTAATGAGTCGCATGGAGCAATTGTCGATTTTGTATAGTCGAGTTGCATGTATGGCTGATGAACCCAATGAGGGTCTTCGCCGTTTTTTTGTCCGATTTCGTAGACTCGAATTTGGCACAGCATACCCGCTGATGCTGTCAATCTACGAAGACTACGTTGATGGTCAGTTCGGAGTAGAGGAATTCATTGCGAGCCTACGCATCCTCGATTCGTACATTGTTCGGCGAATGGTCGTTGGCGTGCCATCCAATCAGTTAGCCGGGGTTTTCATCTCACTGTGCAGAGTCAAACCCGTTACTGAGAGCCCTTCGGCATGGCTTTCTGGAGCATTGGCCCGCGAAGGCAAGAATCGCCGGTGGCCAACGGACAGCGAGTTTCTAGAACGCTGGCTGAAAGCTCCAATTTATGGAAGTCGTGTGTGTCAGGTCATTCTTGAGTGCATTGAGGAGAGTTTCGGACATCATGAAAGCGTCACATTTGAGGACGCTAGCGTTGAACACGTATTGCCTCAGACACTGAGTGCAGAATGGCAACAGGCGCTCGGTGAACAAGCGAATGCAATTCAGCTCGAATGGCAGCACACCATTGGCAACCTGACTTTGACCGGATATAATCCTGCACTGGGTAACAAGACTTATTCGGAGAAAAGAAACATATTTGCGCTCAGTCATTTCGAGTTGAACAGATTTTTCTCGGAGTGTGAAACTTGGGATGCTTTTCAGATACAAAAACGGGCGGAATCACTGTTCGAAGTTGCGAAGCAGCTTTGGCGTCGGCCTAGCGTTGACTCTGAGCAACAACCGGTGACTTTACATACGGGACCGGCAAACTTTCATTCCGAATGTATTCGAGTTGCTCAGAAGCGTTTGGGGGTTACGATCTCGAAACTGTCCCAGACAAGATATCAAGCTGCTGACGGCACGCGCCTCGTCTGCGCGGTATCTGCCGAGCACAATGAAAACTCTAGTATTCCGTATTTCTGGTTCGCCGTTCACCGCAAGCAGCTTGAATTCTTGGATGCCGGAGCTTCGCACTGGCTTTGTTTCGGTTGTGGATCGCCGAAGCAGACTCTGTTGGTGCCTTTATCATTGATAAAGCCGCTTTTAGCACAGATGAGTCTTTCTACGGGTGCCGATCGTCACTATTGGCACGTAGTTGTCCAGCAGAAGAGCGACAAGTTAGTTCTACGCTTACTTGGACCCACTAACGGCCAAGACCTGACCGATTTTCTCGTGACTAACCAGACCCTGCCGACGACAAAGTGAATGGTAATTCTTGGTATTGGTTAAGACCGAGAGCGCCTGCTCAGCAAGTCTGTGGCCATGCGTGCCCCTCGATTGAATTTTAGAGCCGAGCGCGACCGTCACGGCTCAGGAGGTCCTCAGGAAGTATGAAACCAACATCGAGCGTAAAACGCAGAGGCGCGCTTGATCTGGCGAGAGAGACCGGTTTTAAACGAAAAAAAGTGGCTGGTTTTAATTCGACCTTTACTGGCTGGTTTTAACTGAGCGCTGACACCCATAAATGAGATCGTTCCGAGAATCCTGTCAGAACGTTTCGGATAATCTAAGCTACGGCGTCCCAATTTGCCGCTTAGTTTAAGAGGTTGGCGTCTGAGTCAAAGCCCAGCTTGCGAGCCTGATCTAGGATCGCCGCTGCGTACAGTGCTTGCTTTGATGATGGAGGGTGTCCGACGGCAGCTAGTCTGCCGAGACTGTAGGCCAGGCGTCTTTGCCAAGGAGTAAGAAAGTTCTTTTGTTTAGCCCACTTTGCTAACCGAAACCAAGCGTCGGCAGAAATCTCCTCCAACTTTGAGTTCGAAGGTTCGGCACCGAGGTCCTCTGGTGAGATGATTGCACACTCTGCCCCCCTTTCGGGCATCTCTAACCTATGTTCTACGGTTTCTGAGTCATTTGTCTCAATGTGAACCCTGCTTTCAACTTGCCCGCTTTTCGGTTCTTCTTGCAGCGGTGGAGATACAAGCACGGCCTCCTGATCAGCGGCCCGTTGCGCGACTTCGATTGCCCGTAAAATCTGTTCAAGTTGGTGCCTGGGATTACGAAACCAATCCGTGGACCACACCCGATGTATCCGCCAGTTCATTCTAATAAGCACTTCGGTGCGAATGCGATCTCGATCCCGTGCCGATTTGTGAGAATGGTAAGTCGCGCCATCACATTCTATCCCCAGAAGGAAACAGGCAGGCTTCTTGGGATTGCGCACAGCGATGTCAAGGTAGTAATTGGCTACCCCCAGCTGTATTTCGCATTCGAATCCGCGGCTGGAAAGCGCACTCGTGACCTGTTCTTCGAACGGACTTCCCGGCGGACGATCCGTTAGTTTGATTGCAGGTAATTTGCCTGTTCGGGCGAACTCCAGGTAATTCCTCAGACTTGTTGCGCCCTTTGAATCCTCACTTTTTATGGTCAGATCGTGGTCGGTCATAGACGAGAAAACCTCAACCCTTTTCCGAGCGCGTGTGAAAAGAACGTTAAGCCGTCGCCAGCCAGTGCTTAAATTTATTGGGCCAAAATATTTTTTGACAACGCCGGTAATGTCTGGGCCATACGTTATCGATATCATGATCACGTCTCGCTCGTCGCCTTGAACGTTCTCAAGATTTTTGACAAAAACTCGCTCGTGCCGTTCCTCAAGCCTGTCTCGCTCTCTCAGAGCCAACGGATCTCCCTTTATCAATTTCTCAAGCAGTTCCTCGACTAAGTTCGCTTGCTCTCGGTTCATCGCGACAATCCCCAAGGTCGTGCAACGCTGCTTTCTAAGATGTGCCAGCGCGGCTTCTACAACGATTTTAGCCTCTCGTTCATTCTTCCCGCCGGAAAACACCCCGTCCACCTTGTGGAATCGGACCCCATATTCAGGAGAGCTTCCGTAAGGAGAGGGGAATACGACCAGACTGTTGTCGTAAAATTCAGCATTCGAAAACGCAATAAGCGATTCGTGTTGGGAACGGTAATGCCACTTTAGCATGCGCGGCGGTTGATAAAGGCCCGCAGCAGCTTCAAGTATGCTTTCTGATTCGTGAATGACCGCGTCATCATTCGCCTGCTCCACCTCAATTCCGAGTCGCTCAAAAAATGACGTAGGCGGTAGCTGATTGGTATCACCAACGACAACGCATTGTTTAGATCGAGCAATTGCACCCAGGGCATCTTCTGGACGCATTTGGGACGCTTCATCAATGATTAGAAGATCGAACTTCAGTTGACCGCGCTGCAAAAACTGAGAGACGGCCATTGGGCTCATCATGAGACAGGGTTTCAGCGTAACGATGGCGCGACCCGCCCTTATCATCGTGTCGCGAATTGTACCAGAAGGTTTCTTCAGCGTGATCTGATGTTGAATCAGAGCAAGCTCCGTTTTATCCTTAACCTTCGCCGCTGCGATACCGGGGGGCGGTTTACGACCAGCCAAGATAGATGCCAGAAGTTCGCGGTTCAATCCCTGAAGTTCTCTGTCTAACCGCTGAAAATCGCTGCGAATATTGTCCCAGCTTGTTCCTGGTTGATTTAGGTTTGCGTGCCGAGCGAGTAAGCTGTGAGCCAGAGGTACCCATGTTAAATAGTCCACTATGATTGGAAAAGAATTAAGGGGTGCTCTGCCTTCCTCAATCAGTGCAAAAATCGTTTGTAGACCAGGCTCGGAAAGAGAAACTCTGGCGCTGTTCAGCTGAAGCCATGGTTCGAGTTGGTGTCCATTCTTTAAGGACGATTCAGTAGCAGAACGCAGCGCTGATAGGACTCTCGGTTTTTTTGCCCACTTGTTGAGATCGAGTTTTGTAAGTTCGCAGAAGGTGAACAGCTTCGCCTTAAGCGCGCCTAAAGCATGGTCCATTTCCTCCATCGCTGAGAGGAGTGGCTGCAAGTCGTCCATGTTTGAAGCAGCGGATACAAACTTAATTAGCGTATCCGCAGGCGCGGACGAGCGAATCCGTTCCCAGATTTCCAACCTACGCCGAAGGCCAGCCACATCCGTCGAACTTCCTAAATGTTCCTCGCCAAGCAGAGACTTAGGATTAGACGCTTCAATTCGCTTAATGAGATCTTCCCTGTCAAGCAGCAACGAATGGACCCTATATAGTGCGAATAGCGATACCTCCTTTTCACTAAGAAGCTCAAAACAGATGTCCAAATTAGTGCTCAGGCTGTCCCGAAGATTAATTAAGGCCGTTAGTACCGATCCAATTCGCGTATTCTCACCTAAATAAACAGTTGTTTGCTTAAGCTTGTCTTCAATGAATTGTCGAAGTTCTGCGAGCAGATCGACCATGGACGCAGAACAGATTGCGCTCAGCTCTGATAGACCGTTTTGATCCATGTTGAGGATCGTTTCGCGGCATCTTCGACTGGTTGTTGAAAGAGAGCCCGGCAGCAAATCGTCTATCTTTTTTACCCAGCCAATTAACCGGCGACAACCTGCAAAATCTGTATGACGTCCCTTGAATAGAGGTCCGAGCTTTTCGGTAAACTCCTGATCGTTTTCGAAACGTTCCGTCTCGGCCAACCACGAGGTTAACCGTTCTAGTAACGGGGCGGCGTCCCTAGGCTTGACGCGTTGGGTCTTATTCTTCTTCAGCACTGCAAAACGTTGCCAAGCGCTTCTCCACTTCGGACTTAAAAATGAAAAAAAGTTGGAACCAGCCAGAATAGTCGTATCTTGCAGCAGTTGATCGATGGGAGGGACTTGGTCGAGATAAAACTCGCTTGAAAGCCCCGCCTCTTCTTCTGAAAGACGGTGAACTTGCTCAATACCACGCTCAACAAGTTCGGTCAGACTAGGCTTGTGTCGCGCTGGATCGAATGAAGCTAAGTCCTCGCCAGGGACAGAAGAAAGAATTAGTACTAGCTGCGTTAATAAATTTAAATCAAAAGGCCTCAGTGAGAGCGTAACTGAGAACGTTGTTTCGACGCGCTTGATCAACTCAAGAAACTCGGACTGCGCCGCGAGGATGAAGTCCAACTTGCTCCGAATGTCAGATAATTGAAGGAGGGTCCTATTTCCATCAATCACAAGCGAGCGAAGCTGGCCTACGGCGTGTGCTAGTTGGTTCCGCGAAGTTTCTGGGACTTCAGCTAGGAACGGAACACCACGAAGCTCGCGCTCGATCTCTTGTAGATGTTCGAGCGAGTTCGTAAGGTTTTCCAAAGCAGTTTCGCCGAAGTCTCTAATTCCAGGAAACAGGGTGAAGGGTAATGGCTCCTCTCGATTTGTAAGCGTGCTTCGAAAAGAGACAATTTTCTCAACGCCATCCAGGTCTCGGGAGAAAAAGGGGCCAAACTTCGCATCGAACGAATCAATGACCTCGTCGAGATCACGAATAGAGGTTAGCAGCTCCTCCAGTGTATCGACAATTACGACCGGCGACGATTCGTTTGCACGGGCACGAACTCCAAACCATGGGTTCTCGGCTATGCTGATTCCGAGTTGGCAAATGGAGGTGGCGATCGACTCTAGGTTGGTAACCTCATGTAGTATTTCGAAGTGTCGACTGGGAGGGAGACTGACTTTTTGGATCGTCACCAGTTTCTCCAACTCTTTCACCAAACTACTAAACGTAGTTTCCAAGGCCGTGCGGCTTTCTGAGGCATGGTGGAGGAGTTCATGAACAGTCTTGCCGGATGAAGTTTCCGAGCTGGAAAGGATTTCGACGAGGTCTTTTAATTGTTGCCAGCGCGTTCTGAGATTCGCTTGCGTGGTTGCATAGTCTTTGGGTTGCGGGAAGCGCGATCTAATTCGTTGATCGAGACTCTTAAAGACCGTCGGTTTCTTTGTTTTTCCACTGTGCAATTCCAGGCAGAAATGGCCCAGACCGGCTTTATCGAGGCGATTCTTAACCACTTCTAGAGCCGCAAGTTTTTCTGATACAAACAGGACACTTTTTCCTTGGTACAATGCTAAGCCGATCAGATTTGTTATCGTTTGAGACTTGCCCGTCCCCGGAGGACCCTGAATAACAAGGTCTTTACCGCGCAATACATCGACTAGGGCACTGTGCTGACTGCAATCGGCATCCTCGATCAAAAGCAGTCAGCTTTCGGGAGCCGGTAATTCATCGATGCCAAAATCTTCTGCTACCGGGGTATCCACTTGACGCTGGCCTTCAAAAAATTCGCTGACCTTTTTGTTGGTTTCTAGTCGATCACTGTCAGGCCATTTCGCCGGGTCGAGGTCTTGGTACATCAGCAATTTTCGAAACTGAAAAAGCCCAAGCGAGACCCAGCGCAAGATTCTCCAGCGCTTGCGCGTTTCTATTGCTTGTGCGCAAGCTGTCCAATATGTCTCGGGACTCTCCAACTCGCTCGGCGATCGCAGATCTATTCCGAAATCAGATCGCAATTTCTGGATTAACGAATGATTCGGAATTACCTCCTCGCCAGTATATGAAAGCACGTATTCATAAAGCCTAGTTCGAGAATTTAAGGTTTGACGGATTTCGACCGGGAGAAGGACTAGCGGGGCTATATTAGGTTCGTCTGAGTCGTCGCTCTCGTACCACTCAAGAAAACCAAAGGCTAAATGGAGAAAGTTCGATCCGGTCTCTTCAATCGCGAGTCGTGTCTTGCTACGAATGGGCTGCAAAGCGGCTTCGAGATCCTCGGGAAATAAGAGCGTCTGTATAAAGAGTTCCGAGTCCTGCCCTGCTTTGGCCGAACTCGGGAGGTCATAACTGACTATTAGTCCCGCTTTCTCAGCGGCGTATCTTACCTTTTCTGCGGGCAGCAGCTGTTCGTAACGAGCCAGCTCTTCTGTCGACAGTTTTTCTGGGTCGAATTTTGGAACGGGACGAACTCGGAGGCCCGACTCGCCCTCTAGAATCTGCCGATAAAGCAAGTCCGGTTTCTGATCGATAAAACGAAGCGACTGCTTATTATGTCTAAAATTGAGCAGCCGATTATTTCGCGTAAGGTCGAGCAATCGGGTCCGTAGCTTTTCAAGCCCGGCCAAAGTGTCTCCGCCGAACAGGCCCAAGTCGGAAAGCTTTTCGAATTCGACTCGACTTCTCTTTGCTTGGGCACCCACATCTGGCTCGCTAGAAGGCATCGCCGGGTGCTCGGTATCTTGCATTTCTACGTCAAAGTCTTCTCTGGGGGCTTGGCTTATCGTACAGCCTCAGCCGTCATTAAATGTCCCCTCCGTGCTTGGGAATCCTCTAAAATATTAGGCTTATATATTGGCGAGGATCTCGTTGAAAGAAAAATCCCCGTACTGGCATCTTGAAACTCGCGCCGCCGAAAACGCTCAGAATGTTTGCCGTGCAATGTGCAATCTGGCGTAGGGTGTTCGGGCAAACAAGACCCATATGGTGGATCGTCTTCGCCTTCAGAAGTGATTTAACCAACACGAGTGGTGTTGCTGGTCCGAATCAGAATCGATTGTGGCCTTCTCGGTTTAGAAGCGCGTGAGGGAATATCGAACTTGCTAATCCGATGAGCAGATATTCGAGGAAGCTTAAGCGGGTTGGCCCAAACTCGGTCCAGATCCCAAGGTCCTCTCTCTTCCAGGCTCGAACCCAGAAAAACACGGGTTTGCGTAGGCACGGACGATCTGTGTTTATGCCTTCGAAGAGCGCGGTCGCCCAGGATCGATACTTCACTGTCTGAACTTGTTTGTCATGGCCAGGGAGAACTATCGAGCTGAGATCTCCAATATGATACGCGTAGTTGTCACCCCACCGCCCAAATTTGGAAGTGTCCGTGGCCAGTCGCTCAAGGTTAGCTGACAATACCCCAGAAGTCTTTCCAAGGGTCTCAGATTTGCCGATGTAGCATGGCACAACTTCGCCGTCATCTCCTTTGATGTGCATCATGTAGATTATTCCGTCATAAAGTGCGGTTGCCGCTTTGTGATCCTCGACAACCTTTGCTACTTCCTTACGCATTAGAGCCTCCATAGCGGAGCTTCTCTTCAAAATTTTTCGTCGTCGTGAGATTCCGATTTCTTTGGTCAGAACGAAGCCGCTTTCATCGCATTCAAAAAGTGGAACGGACTCTTCGGAGACGCGGTATCTCTGACAAAACGAACGCCAAAGGGCGAGGCGACTACGACCCCAATCGACGAATCGTTCAGAATTGTCATCTTTTGGACTCGGTGCCAGTCGGTCTGGAGTCATTGCGAGTCCCCCACTGAAGCTATGGTTTCTCACTATCGGTTCAGGTATTGTGGTCGGCTCCGCTGCGGCAAAGCCTGACACGCTTAGTTACGATTCGAACGAGTCCGGGACCGGTGGCAATCGAAAGTCCGTGTCATCCCGGTTATTCTTGCCGCCGTTGCACTCAAAACAGAGCGTCTGCAAATTTTCTAAGCTGTTCAGCCCCCCCTTACTTCGTGGAATGATATGGTCCACTTGCATTGGCTTGTCTTTAGCTAGAGCGCCGCAAAGCAGGCATTTACCGCCGTCGCGCTTGAGGACCTGATACCTTAGACTGTCGGGCACTGGATCGTCGTCGATCATCCGGTAGTCCCAAATGCGAAGCCCTCGTTTCTGGATGAAGTTTTGGCTCAACCCATCGCATTCCAAGCGAATGGCAGCCTTCTCTTGCAGTGTAAGTTTGCCGACCTCCATCTGAACAATGTTTTTGTCGACCTTGATCACACCCCGCCTCTTCAAAACCGGCAGCGGCATGCGCTTTAAAATCTTCTCGTAGTATTCAATCTGGCTTTCGTCCTCCATCAAAAGTGCCAAAGCGAGCTGCCGGACGGTACAGTAGCCATCATTGTCGAGTAGCGAACGGATTAAGACTGGCTGATAAATGTGGCTCATCTTAATCCCACTGCGGAGGAAGTGGAGGACTCGTCAAGCATCATAAAGACGAATGCTATTCTACCAAGGCTGAATACTTGGTCGCAAGGCCGTTTGCCTTGGCGCGCCAACGGTTCCAGGCAAAATCGATCGTTTCGTACCTTCAAAATGTACGCGGCCACATGTCTTCCAAAACCAATAAGGCTGGCTATTTCAGAGAAACCCAGGCTGTCATTTGGTTATCGCGGAAAGGGTATCTATCATCGCCTGGTTTGGTGGGCGGAGGTCGCATAGGTGCACCGACGTTCTCGAAAACTTTAATATAGAGAATGAATTTTTGCCTGACCTCAACGAAACCGGTCGACACTTCCGGTCCAGAGGTCCCAAATGCGCTTGTTCTGATCTGTCCTAACCGAGTCAATTCTTTATCGGGTTTTGAGATACCCTGTAAACCTAAGCTAATCGGCATCAGGGGACGGCCATCGGTCTCTTTAATACCGAGTAGGATAATTCCCCCGCCCTTGTTAGCCATGGCACACATGTCCTTGAGCAGGTCCCCAGTTTTGCCTTTCTTGAGACAGTCGGCTCGTTTGTAGTCCAGGTGCTGTCCTTCGTGAACTCCTGTTTGAAACAAATTGATGATATGTTTTTCGGTTATTTGCTCCGGCTCAACCTTCCAGATCGGCACCGAGAGATCGATTGTCGGATCTTCGAAAACGATTGGAAGATATTTGGGATTGGATTTCGATGAATTGAGATAAGCAAAATTTTTCATTAGATGCAGCCTGTGACGGCTTCTTAGATAGGACCAAACCCCGTAGAGGTACGAAGAATCGAGGTCGCGTTTCGGGAATCCCATGATAACCGTCTTCGGGCCCTGAGGAATTTTGTCCAAGTAAATGACAGCCTTATGGGCGAGTGTCCTTATGTCTTCTCCAATAATCACGAGCGCATCGAAGTCCTTTTTCTGCAGCCACTTGGCAACATCGGAGTCGTAGAAGACCTTTTCGTAACGCCAGCGCTGGCCTCGCTCACCAAACTCATTGATGAAGGCTTCTTCTTTAGAAGAGTAGCCCACTTCGTATTCGAGAAAAGTTCGTCCGCGAGGCTCGGTCACAATCCGGTTCCTATTGTCTGCCCAAACGAGAATATTAAAATCGCCGGACGATGAACCGGGGAGATTGAGCAACTTATCCACTACTGAAACCAGCGGATAGTCCGTTTTGTTAAAGAGAGGACGACCGTTGCGCATTCGCTAGTTTATTGCTCCGAAGTAAGCCAATATCGTGTCTAGCCTGGCGAGGCGATACGTTATGCTCCTGACCTGAATAGTTCATAGAATAAGAGTTATGGAGCTACCCTCAAACAATGTCTCACTGGCTGGCGAGTACGCCGTCTTGTCGGGCCGTCAGGCATTTTTAACCAACGTCGCAGGACGATTTCAATCCCCATCTGTTCGAGCTACAGTGAATTGTTGGAGCGGAACGTCGCAACAGTGCTGTATTCAATCGGCTAAGGTGTGTACGACGAACGAAAAGCCGGTGGTATTGCCGGAGAAGCGCGTAAAGCTCAGACCCTTGACAGAAAGCGAGCTAAGCAGGCATTGTCGACCCTGCCTGGTTGGGAACCAGTTGAGAGCATTTCTCCAGGGGAATACCCAAAATCCCGTTTTGAGCTTCGAAAATCTTTTAGATTTAAGACATTCGCCGATGCGGTTAACTTTATGCAGGGAGCGGTTCGTCCTATTAACAAATCGAAGCCACCTCATCACCCTCGGTGGCAAAACCAGTGGACTACGGTCACAATCTGGTTCAGTACATGGGACATCGGACATAAAATCTCTATTCTGGATGTCCGATCGGCAGAACTGATCGAAAAGCTTTATTCGAAATTCTTACGGTCAAAACGCATCCCCCCGGCGCTAGAAAAATGATGCGATCCTCACGGCCTCTGACGAGAAAGAATGAATAAGCGACGGACGTGGGTTAGAGCCGAAAAGCTCCAGCCTGGAGACCGGGTGAGGGACACAAAGGGCAACATTGTTACTATTAAAGATGTAAACAAAGGAATTTTCCCAGGGTCGATTCTAATTACTCTGCAAGACGCTGAGCCTGATTTCGCCTACCTAGAATCTGGTACAAAAATATTCGTAGAATAGGAGGTTCCGGGATTATGCGGACTCGAAGCCTGCGCTTGATATGAGGGGGCTGTATGCCATGTCGGAGGCGATACTGCGTTCCGGTGCTGGCGAGAGCCGGAGAATGGCTGAGATGTGCCCTGGGTCGTTCAAAATCAGCCAGTTCACTAGATTAAGGACCTGCCATATTTTTGGACGTGAGGGGAGAGTACGGCCCCGCAAGTCTGGCAGATAGGTTTTTCCTCCGCACTCATGGCCTTAGCCCGGATTTTTTCGTGTTCTGGTTGTGCCTACGACATTGTGATGTTGGGTGCGCAATCAGAACGACCGGAAAGGGAGCCGGTTGGAGATCAATTGCTAGCGGCGGCACCGACTAAAGCTTTGGCGTCGTCTCGCACCTGATCGGGGAAGTAATGGCGAACTGCCGCTCGTAGAGGAAATGGCTTTCCCACCAACCGAGTGAAAGGCATAAATAGGACTCATGCCCTCGTGCAACCCCGCTTTTGCCGCTCGCGGATGGCTCCGCAAGCTGAATCTCATTCTTACAGTCGCAGGGTTAGCGACTGCAATCTGCTTTCCATATCGGGTCCAATCCGAACCGTTAGGGCCGCCGTCTGCACCGCTCTGGCTGCGATACCCAGTTATTTCCCCAGACGGAAAGAGCATTGCTTTTAGCTTTGAAGGCCACCTTTTTATCGTTCCTTCTGCGGGCGGCGTCGCACAGCCGCTCACGGTAGGACCCGCGCACGATACCGCCCCCGTCTGCACCATTGTCTTTCATTGGCTACCAGACTTTTTATTCCAGCTGCTAATAGTTGTTGGGTATCATAGTCTCTGACTGGTGCCTCGTCCTCTAGCATTAGGTGTTCCGACTCAAACCACTCTTCATTGAATGGTGTCTGTCCAACGATATGAGCATAAGGCCGAGCGACCCTCCCTCCGAACAATGGTGTTATGATGAGGTTCTGACAGACGCTTTTACCAGAGTCTTTAGGACCAGCAAGGATTAGAGCCTGCCCCCGTTTGAGTTTCCCGTTGTAGAGAGGAACGACCGAGAGATGCATCCAACAGTGGAAGTAGATAGCTTGGTCTCTCAACATTCCATCGATGAATGCCCGAATGGTGGGAAAATCTCCTTTGACAGGTTCCAGTCGTTTCGGACCTCTGGTAATGAGAACCTTTCTGCCACCACCAACATCTATTATCCCTGGTTGATGCCCAGCTAATGCTATACACATATCAACAGAGTGTCTGTCGTGTATGGCCAGGATAGCTCGATCCAGTGGCGATGTGGTGTGAGTGTCCTTCTCTTGGGTAATCCCCAGATTTCGGAGGTAGGTAGACGCTACGTCTTTGTTTACTTCCTTGAAGGTCTCATCCGAGTTCTTGATAGCGTAGCCGGTACAATTGGCGTAAACCCTCTTGTACCATGGTTGAGACTCATCTGGAGTGGTTTCAGGTGGCTGGGACAGAAGAAGCTCTCTAACCTCTCTGAGTTTGGTTTCAATCTCCTTCTCAGTAGCTTCCTGGACGGCAATCTCTGAGTCTACTTCTTGAAGCTGCTTCGTCTTTGTCTCGGGGTCTGCCTTCTTGCCATTGGCAATAGCAGATCTCCTTTTCCTAAGTCGGCTTAGGCTGCTCTTAGTGTTTTTGAGTTCTTCCTTGAACTTGTCCTCCTTCTCTCGAAGGTTCTCCCTTCGAGACGCCCCAGGAATTAGCATTCCAAGGGAGTTTATGAAGTATCCTTCTGGCACCTCCACTTCTGCCGGTGTTGGAGACTCCTCTATTTCGTCTTGCTTGGTCCCATTGGAGCTGGTGGCGTTAGTAGACACTGATGGGTTTACCCCGAGTGGTGCTTGAGCCGGCGCTAACCAGTCAGATTCGCCCGTAGTGGCCTCTAGCTGCCTCTGTGGGGCGTTTTCAGTTTCGACCGTCTCAGTACTGGGCTCAGAGGCCCCTACGAGTGCCTGGGCTAGCTCCGTTGCAGGCTCAGGGGTTAAAACGTGGGCTGATCCCCCGGGCTGTAAATCCGGATGGTCCTTACCACCATCTTGGAACGAAAGAACGCTGTTGATGATGTCGATTTCATCCGCAGTCAACTCTCCCGGACCTTCGATTTTGAGATTCGAGAGAGCATCTCGATATTCATCCAAGTTGGTGTCGGCTGGGAGCAGGCCCTCGATTGACGCTAGGGCTTTCTCCACCCACACTTTTGGGTTGGTTTGTAGAGTAGTGCTCATTACGCCAGATCCCCTTCTAGTTTGGGCAAAGCCCAACTAACCTTGCCGTGGTCCTTACATAACTCGCGAATTCCGTCCAAGAGAAATTCTGCCGCCCCTTCTGTATCATCCAACCCTGGAAACAAGCCCTTAAACGCCTCTGCAACGTTCTCTTCAGTTAGTTTGATCCACTGATTCCCTAGCCTGAAGAATACGGTAGTAGGTTTGCCTGGTATACAGTGCACGACCGGCCCTAAGATTCGGTAGCACATTTCGGCATAGCTCTCATTCGCGGCGGGTTCTTGCTCCCACAATGCTTCGTCTAGCTCGACGAGTTTCTTTGCGGCTAATTTCATCTTCGATTGCAATTCATCCGCTTCCTGAGTAAACTCTCCCTCGAGTCGTTCGGGCTGTGCGGCTCTATCCATTTGGGGCTGCTGGAGATTTACTCTGGCAGCCTCTTTTTCATTAAGCAGTGACTTCTTGTTCATGGTTTCCCTTTTCCGTGATTCCCTTGTTTCCGTCTTTGGCTTCCTTGCCGAAAAGCTCTCGTTCGATGTTCCTTAGTTCTGTACTGACTATCACTTCGATTAGAACCCGTCGGTTTGATGGCAGCCAACTTGGGCGGTTCAGAGCTTTCTTGAGAGTCGTCATTACCTGCCTCCGATCGTCTTCTCTCTTTTGGGCCCGGTTCTTTATCGACGGGTACACCTTGACGAGTGTTAACCCCCTTAAATCCGTCGAGTTTTTCTTTACGATCTTGGTTAGGATCGTCCCGTGATAAACCCTATAGTAGATTCCTTGGAGAGTCGTTTCCAAGATCGCACTGGCTGCGGAGATAGTAGCCCAGGCACGGCGTTGTTGTGCCTCGGGTAGTGCGGCGAACTCACTGGAGCTTTGAACTATGATGTTCTTCTGCCCGGTTTCTCCGTCTACTCCTAAATCTAAGTATTCTAAATAATCCTTCACCCTCATTTGATACTATCCTTTCTTTGCTACACGGAAGACGAGGGAGAGCTTCTCTTTTCTTGAAACACGAACGTGTTCCTCACCCTCAAACAGGCAGAGCCTAACTCAAGTTTAGCGAAGAGAGCTGATCTCCTCGAATTCCGTATTTAAGGGTGGGCGAATGTCGCGTATTTGAGACCACGTTTCAATCGAAATCTTCAAGAATTCCCGCGATGAAAAGATACCGGGAAGTGTTCCTTAGGGCCTCTTACCCTCGCGAGGTTTAGTTGGTAACTAGCTAGGTCAGAAAGGCATTTTTCCCGCACACTCTCACTTGTATTAGTGCAGGCATTGCATAAGTTAAGCCCTCTCCTAAAACTCATATTTCGTTGAGTGCTTGCCTCGTCTTCCTTCGAGGTAAATAAAAGAAAATAAAGAAGATAAAGGAAATCTTTATGAAACTTACCTTTAGTGAACTCCTGTATTTTCATCGCTCTCGTTTGGGCCTTTCCCAAGCTGCCGTGTCGAAGATGTTTGAGGTACCTCTTAGGACGTTATGGGCGTGGGAGGCTGGTGTTAACTCACCGCATCTTCTGACGCAACGCGTGGTGATATCCGCGTTAGAATCGTTGAAGGCAGAGAGACTGATGGTTAATGTTAGAGTGAGCGCCGGACGCAAGCCGCGCAAACAATCGTTCTCGGCACCGTCAGCCGCCATGGTGTCTCAAGAGGAGAGCCCTTTTTGCGCTTGATGACTAGCTTAATCTCTAAATGCTTCCTCGTGGAGTTTCCGGCATTAGCCCGGAGTCTACTGGGTCTGATTGCCGGTCAGTTAGGTCAGAACCTCGATCCTGGTTTTCTGGTGGCGCTCGAAAAATTCATTGCCCGACTTTACATGTGCACCCCAAATGAACTGGATAGTATCGTGCGAACAATAGTGGCAGAAATCGACACCCAAAATACTTGAACCTATGCGTCAAGCAGCTGCGGCTGAATTCGAAGCGATACAAAGCAGGTCATTAATCGCAGACCCCGGCCACCTTCGACGCGTTCAACACAATCTGGTGTGCCTGCGTGAAATGTGACTCCTTTTCGAAAGCGGACACCGCCTAAGTCGCAGGTCTGTTTTATAATCGCTCTTGTGCCCACTACACTCTTCAGACCGTCTTGAGGATCGGATCGAGGTCGAACGCAAGCAATGTCAATATCACATCGCGGTCTGCATCCTTTGGATGGGTGAGAACAAACCGAAAAGAGCTTGCTTCGCGGTTAACAAGAGATTTGAAGCAGGTATGATCCGTGAGGGTGCTTGCTATTTGTTCCAAAACCTTTGTGAATTTCCCTTTCTTGTTCAGAAGAACAATTGCCACTCGAGTGTCGCGCCACGATAAATAGCGGAAGAGTTGGTCAGTAGCGCGTGTTAGACTCTTCGGCCCCTGCCAGAATTTCAATTCGGCAATGAAAACTGACTTTCCCTGGTGAATGATCTGGATGTCTGTCTTTCCTTGGACGGAGAAAGTCTCTCCGGTAGCTGCGCCTTGATAGATGCTGTTTAAGGTGACTAGCAGAATGTCACGGATGTTAGTCTCTGTTGCCTTGGCGAAGAACGTTGGGTTCCTTTCCATAGTAACCGCCATGTTCTGGATCAACCCGAGAATGCCCTGATAGGTGCTCTCTTCGATGGTGAACTCGTGTGGCGTGGTAGGACTGGCGATTTGCCGTAGCGCACGCGGTGTAGTTTTCTTTAGCGGCACAGGGATCGACGTTGGAATTTTCTCGCGGCGACGGATCGGAACCTTCATCGCCTTAATGATTCGTCTCTTACGCTCGATCTGCGATCTCCGATCTAGCAACGCCCGCCCGCCCACACTGATCAAGTGCCTTCGTAGTACATCAAATTCTGCCGCTAACGACCCGAGAAACATGTTCACGGAATTTAAGAAACCGGCCAGTTCGCTATGAGCTTTCTCTTCGGAATCGGCAAGCAGAACGTAGACGACAAAAACTAATTCTCGTTCGGCGGATTGAAGTGTCGCTCGCGGAGTGATACATGGCGCTGACTTCGGCGTCAAAACGAAAGCGACCGGGTCGCCTGAGAACGGAATACAATAAACGAATTTTAGCGTGTTACGGTGAATCTCAACGACACCTTCAGTCGCTTTTTGCGCTATAACCTCTTGCGGCTCCCCACAAGAGTAAGCCTCTCCGAGTCTTGGAATCTCGGGGACATGGGTATCCATGAAATCCTGTACAAACTCTTCCCGGTCACCGGCGAGAATACTGTGTTCGTCGATTTTGTTCACCCAAGGATGAACTTTGTTCTGAAGATCCTCGAAGTATTTGCCTGTCGGTATCTCTGAAAAGAGCGCAGGATTGATATCGGGGATTCGCATGCTTCGCCGAAGTTTATCCACAAACTTCATGAAATCCTAGGGCTTTGGACATCTCTGGATCGAACGAGTACCGAAACTTTCCGAAGAACTGGCTAGAAGATTCTCATTTTAGCTGCCTAGTGTGATCTCCTGTCAGCATGGTCACGACCTTTCCAGATTTCGTGCCGCCGATGATGGCGAACAGCTAAAGGAGCCAGTCGACTCTCCGGATTTGGATTTTCGAAATTAAGCTGGACGGCTCCAGGCTATCGCTGTTTTCGATCCTGCCGGTAAGCCACTCATATAGTCATGAACGCCTTGATTCAAGCCAGCCGTTTGCAAGTACCATGGAATGTGGTAGTGAACCGGCCCCGGCAAGTCAGGGAGTTTGTTTATTCTTGATTCGTTCGTCAGATGAATGGCCCCATTTTAGATTCGCACCAGATTCACGAGATCATCCGTGGTCTTTCACCAGAGCACATATTACGGAAGAGCCCGCAGGGATATGTTGATGATTTTGTGAAGGCCGCCCTGGACGTGTACATCCCTGACCTTCTTCAGAAGAACCTTCAGCATAAGTTCTTCATCCCAGACGAGACCAATTACTCGGATGAAGCCTACTACCGGTGTGCCTCCGAACTGAGTGTTTCCTATTACCTCAAGCAGAAGGCTAAGGCAGGGCTTCTAACCAACTTCGAACTCGAAAAGAGACTGAACTTCAACCCTAACGACAATCCTCCCAACCTAAAAGACGTGGATAATTTCTTCCACGCAGGCCCAACCAAAGTCTCCCTTGAAGTGAAGTGCCCGCAGGAAGATAAGCAAGCGCCCTTCCCCGGAACCATCACTCTGAAATCGGCGGGAAGGCTACCAGACCCGAAGCAAATCGATCATCTGCGAGATGAATTGGAGTCTCACCCAACGGGGGCCTCGGGCACCAAGTTTGCCAAGGGCAAGAATCCGGACCTTCGAATGAAGGATTGTTTGGAGTCGGCCAACGGAAAGTTCAATTTCAAATCCGGAGTCGATGATTTGAATGTCTTGTTCCTATCGTGTGGCAGATACGACAAGATGAACGAGTGGTACAACTGCCTAAACGGAACCCAGGGACTTTTCACTGGCCATTCATTTGCCCCAGAAGCTAGATGTCCGAAGGTTGACCTAGTAATCATCTCAAACTTCAGATATCGGCACGAATACGCTCGGGCATACCCGGCCTGGACGTTGGACGACATCTTGCTTTTACCTGTCGTTAATCCCCATCGACGGTCTAACTGTACAACGGAGGCGACCAAAGAAGGGCTGAGTGTGTTCAACCATTATCTCAAAGCCTTTGCTTCGTTCGAGCCGAGCGGGCTAATTTGGAGCGAACATAGCGAGACTAAGGCCAATATTCAGAAGACACTCAAAGTAAACTACTTCGTGATGGAGTATCTGAAGCCCGGGGAATTCTCTCGTTTTTTCCCAACGATCGACCGGGCGAAAGCATTTGAACCTCCCGATTCATAACACATCGATATACGCCTGTGCACTCGACGAATGGAGCCATCGGTCAGGAGACAAGTCACCTTTCGAGAATCCGCCAAAGGTAAAAAGAAAAGATTCAATGGGTACAGCCGAAGCTGGTTTGCGAGGTGGCCTACGCAGAACTAACCGCCGACGAACAGCTTCGCCAGACAACATTTCTTGGCTGGGGCGATGACAAGAAGCCGACGGAAGTCGTGCTGGAGCAAAGCTGATCTGCTCAAGCGACGGCAAGTCTATAGGTGCTCGGCGTTCCGGCTTCACATTTTGTGCCGAGCCTGTTAAACAAGCCAGGTGTTGCGGTTGCGCGTTCTGTTTTTCTTTCTGCTCGTTTTATCTATCCAATCAATAGTTGCTGAAGACATTCCACCAATCCCTTCCGACTGGACACCAATTGAGCAAAGCGTATGGAAGGAAATTCTGGCAGGAAACACTGCGAAGTTAGGGTCCAACGTTGAGGGACCAATAACCAAACGGCAGTGGACAGACGATCAGAAACTGAGTGCTCGCTTCATTAAAACGATACTGACCGACCCTATACTAGCGCACCAAATACCTCTTCACGGGGCGCATATTGATGGCGCTTTGATCGTTGGAGGCATTTGGCTTTCTGGCCTAGAGATCCCTTGCGAAGTCTCATTTTCAGGCTGTCATTTTGAGAGAATCTTCTTCGATCAGGCAAAGTTTGCTAAGAGCTTATCGTTTAGAGATTCGTTGGTTGACCGTGATGTTTACGGTCCGCAGGTGCAGATCGGAGACTATGCGACCTTCGACGGCGTTTATTTAGGCGAGAACATTACCCTCGACGACGCACATGTGGCTGGCAGCCTCTGGGTCGTAAGCTGTAAAATGGATTACCTATGGCTGGCGCGATCGCATGTCAGAGAGGTGGAGCTGTGGGAGCGCCCCGATGAGGATTTTAGCATTAAAATAATTCTTGATGGAGTTAAGGCAGAGAAGATTAGATTCAACCGCTTTCACCTAGCCGACGGATCGAGTGCCAAGAATCTCGTGGTAAGCGATAGCCTCTCTCTTCTCGCACAAATTGACGGACTTCTAGAACTTAGCTTTTCTCAGATCGCGGCAGATCTGGATGTTTCCGAGGCATACCTTGCGGATCGCCTTGATCTGACCGGCGCAACGGTTGGGGGTTCTCTGATTCTATCTCAGGATAGCCATAGCGCCGGTTGGGGCCCAAATGCGAGCCTCGGGTTAAAAGATACCAGCGTCAACTTTCTGCGAGATCGCAGCACGGCGTGGCCGAGCACTCTTCAAATCGACGGTTTCTCTTACAAAAAATGGCGTGCCGCTGATTCGGCAGGTCAGCAGGAAGAATTCGGTCATCGTGACCTTGCCTGGTTTTTTCACTGGCTGAGATCGGAACGTACCTACTCGCCAGAGCCATACCGGCAACTCGCTTCGGCCTTTCGTGATGCCGGAATGGAAGACAAGGCAACCAGCATATTATTTGAAGGCAAGCAAAGAGAAAGACATACCTTATCATTCTTTCCAAAGATTCTGTCGACTTTGGCTCTAGTCTTTACGGGATATGGATACCATTACGAATACTCGGTAGGTTGGAGCGTTGGCTTTGTCGTATTGGGCGGGGCGGTCTTCGCATTTACCAGGGAGGGTAGGCTTTGTCGGGTGAAAGCGCGCTTCGGCATTTCTGATCTATTCCTCTACTCGCTTGACGCATTCTTACCGTTTGTGAAGTTGAGGAACAAGTTTGGGGATGTCGACTTCAACGGCTGGATTAGGTATTACTTCTACGCGCACCGGATCGCAGGCTACGTGATTGGATCCTTTGTTTTGGCGGCGCTAGCTGGACTAACAAAGTGACGCCAGGTAACGTTCCGCGATTGGCTATGCGATAATAAAACTGGAAGGGATAGTGGGAGAGCTTGAATCGACTCGCCTCTTACACGTGCGGGCCGAAGTCGCCCTTTCTTCTATCGGCCAATTTCTTGAATTCGTTCGCCTCGGATGAGGCACCTTGAAGAATCACGGTCAAAAATTCGCGATCGGAGCGAATTTCAGTCAGGTGCTTAGCCATTGTATCTAGAACCAATTCAAGGAATGCGGGTTTTTGCAGAATCACGGCAATCGCGCCCTGGCAGGCCCGTTCCCCTAAGGGCAATCACCTTGGCGCTTGGGACGCCCATGCCGCCTATAGCCCTAGCTATTCGCACGATTCATCTGCCCAAGTCTTTCTTATGTCTGCTCGTGAGTGATTATCCGGTTTGCATCGACCCTAAACCGGCAAACGCTGGAGTTATTCTTTTGGCGCAGCCTTTGCGCCAACACCACGATCTTTGGTTTATAAGAGAGTGGGTGTTCTGGGGTGGTTTTCCGCGAGACTGTTATTTCGCATTGCTATTTTCAGCCCGCTTTTAGCCCCAGGACACCTACTCTCTTATAGAGAAGACTCATTGGTGGATAGGGGTTCACTTGGACTTTCGTTCGAGCTTCTCCAGAGCCGCTTTGACCTTTGCTGGCTCGAACAACACCACACGGTTGACTTTGACGTAGGGAATTAGCCGGGTTGCCACCCAGCCTTTGAGTGTGCGCAAGCTAATCCCAAGCTCCGCTGCCATGTCAGGATATCTTAAGTACATAGTTTTGTTTCGTTCTGTCTGGGGTCCATCCCCAAAATGCGTGTAAGCACATTTATACACAAAAATGTGCATTGCAACACGGTGTTTTGCACATTAACATTGCGCAATGGCCAGGACCAAACCCATACGGAGTGTCGTGGAGGTATTGCGGAATAGACTTGGGCTTCTCCAGGGAGCGTTTGCAGATCGAGTTGGGTTATCTCGGAGAACAATCCAGGAGGTGGAGTATGGAGCGCCCTTGAGCTGGAAGAGTGCGAAAGCCATTTCCGACGCCTTTAACGTGAGCGAAGAATGGTTGATGGCGAACGACCAGAACGCCCCCTTGGTGGACGCAATCCACGGAAAACCATGGAGCCCGAAGGAAATGGGAAGAGTCCAAAGAGCCAAAATCACCGACGACCCCGAGCTGACAAAGGCAATAGAGCAAATGATCAGCGACCACGCTATCCAGCCATTACTGAGGGACTACATCCGAATGAGGAAATTCTTCATCGCAGCTGCGATCTCCGAGACATGGGTAATTGTCCGCTGGCAAAAAATCCAAGACAAGGCTTGGAAGGAATTTAAGGAAGAGATAGGCGTGTCAGAGGAATTGGATAAATCGTCGGAGACCAGGAAACCCCTTAACCGGGCAGATTTGGAGAGGATTAAAGATGACGTTGACCTGGTTATTCGCGAGATGCCGCCTCTGCCGGAAAAGGAAACAGCCAAATCGAGGGAACAGTTGCGGAGGCCAGGGCGATGCTGAAGACTGCGGCGGGGTTAGTTTAACGTCTCGGTGCTCTCCGTAATCGACTAAGCGCTCTAAGCAGCCTGCGCCATTGGTATTATGTTCGACTTCCGTTTCGTGGCGGGCCGGATTGACCAGAACTTTCGGGCTTCCTTTTTGGTGACTCCAGCGTGATAGCTGGTCCACATCGTATCAGCGTCAGTATGACCGGATTGGAGTACCAGCTTGTTAACGTCTTGATGAAGAGCAAGCCAGTAGCTGCAGTAAGAATGCCGGGCGCCCTGTTGAATCCACTGCTTGATACCAATAGCCTTGTAGCTGGCCCTGTGCTTCGCCCGTCGAACTTGGTGCGACCAAGGTGAAACTAGGCCTGTCATTCTACCGCCGCGTCTTTGATATTCGATTAGCCATTCAATGGCGTTCTTGGGCAGGTCCACGAATCTCTTACGCTTGGTCTTGGTGATCTCGGCCCTGAGTACAACAGTCTTTTCTTTGATCCGCACATCTGACCATTCAAGCCGTTCCATTTCACCTTCGGGCCTGATGCCACAGAAAAACGTCAGAACGCGATAGGGCAGAAACTCCAGATCGTTTGCCAATGCGTGGCTGAGCAGGGCCTGCACTGTCTTGACCGGAAAGATTTGAACTTCGTTATGACTAGACTTCGCCCATTCCAGCCTCGATACCGGATTCACGCTGTCACCCATCCAGCCGCGTTTTGCCGCAAAGTTAAACACTGAACGCAACCGGCGCATCTTAGCGTTTCGAGATGCGTTTGGTAGCGAGCTGAGCATGGGCTCCAAGTCTGAGGGTGAAATATCACAAACTAGCTGGTCGAGCAGCGCATCAAAGGTGGTTTTTGCTTGCCGGAGTTCCTGTTGGTATTTAGGCGAGCTGTTTTGCTTAATCTCCATGAAGCCATCGAATGCTTCTCCCAGGCTTACGCTTTTCGATCGGGCTTTGATTATCGCGATATGTGATCGCACGGTATCGAGCAGAGAGACGCCGAACGGCTCAAGCAACTTGTAAGCTGTGGCAGCTTCGGCCACTCTAGCAGCTGGCAACATCGCGGTGAGTTCAGAACCGTGGTTATCCTTCCTAGCTTTGAGCTTTTCGGCTTCCGCTTCAGCCTCTTTCTTCAGAGCAAAGAAAAGCCGTTGCCGCTTGCCTGTTTCTGAAAGCTCAGGCGGTATGTTCAAGCACCACGCGTTGAGTCCGTGATTTTTCCGGGATTTTACTTCTTTGGGCTTGAGGGATGGTATCCGTGCCATTGTGCTAATAAAGGCACTTAGTGCCCTTATGGCAAGTTCTTTGAGGCACTCTGTTGTTCGTACAAGCACCTTCTCTCCTGGAAGAAGCGGTGTTTAGTATGGTCATCCTAGGGAACTTCGCCTGCTGGGAGCAGGAGGTCGCAGGTTCAAATCCTGTCGCCCCGACCATGAAGGGTTCGCGGTTCACGGTTTCCAGTTCACGGTTCGCTGTTTGGAGACCGCTGTTCATGGTTTAACCGCAGCGATCGCAACGATGCCTTGGCGTGATTCCGATGAGTCCCACAAGGGCTCTCCACACCTTGAAACCGTACTAACCGTCCGAAGCCGAACGGAAACTGGGAACCGTGAACGGCGAACCGTAGAACGCAAAAGGGTGGGCATCCGCAGATTACGCAGATTTCGGTTAAGAGTGGCGCATGGACAGGGGGATAAAGATGCCATGTGCCGGGCCACGGTCCCCGGGCTTCTGAATAGCCGCGAAAAAGCGCAAAGAGCACAAAAAATTGAGAGAAGTACGGAAGGGTTGCAAGCCTCTAACTGCCCCGTTTCTTATCTTGATCCTAATTTTTTTGCGCTTTTTGTGCCTTTTTGCGGCTATTCCGATTTTGCTTCTGGGAAGCGTTATCGGGCCGGCGGGATTCGAACCCACGACCTCTTGAACCCCATTCAAGCGCACTACCAAGCTGTGCTACACGAGGGGAACGGAGGATACGTGGACGTATTTAGATTGTCTTAGATTGTTCTGGATGTTATTACCCGAGTTATTACCCAATGGCTAGCATCTGGAAGCATCCAAAGTCCCGATATTTCACCGCCTGTTTTCGGGACGAGAACGGCAAACAGCGTCGAATCTCCACGAAGGCAATCGGACGGAAGCAGGCGCAGAATATCGCGGACGAGTACGAGACCGCATCGAGGACTAAGCGAACGTTAAGACAGACACAAGCCGCGATCGAGCGATTGCACAAAGAGGTGAGCGGAGAAATCATTTCTCGGGCTACGCTTCGCCAGTACGTTGAAAGCTGGCTAGTAGAGAAGAAACCCACCACGGCGCCGAGCACGCTGGGCTTCTATCGCGGAGCGCTCCGCAAGTTTGTCGAGGCAATGGGACCAAAGTCCGACATCCCTATCCCTGGGATCACAAAGGCGGACATCGTTGCGTATCGAAACGAGATGGCTAGCCAGGTATCGGCTAAGACCACAAATCACAGGCTTACGGTACTAAAAATGCTGTTTAAAAGTGCCAGGCGGGACGGGAGGATAACCGAGGATCCGAGCGAGTACGTTGATACGGTTCGCAATAGAGCGACCACTACCAAGCGCGCTTTCACTCTACAAGAGGTCAAATCGATCGTAGCCGTATCTGATGACGAATGGAAATCGATGATCTACCTCGGTCTGTACTCCGGCCAGCGGCTGGCCGACCTTGCTACGCTACATTGGGAATCGGTTAATCTCGCCAAAAATGAAATTCGATTAACCACTAGAAAGACCGGAAAAGGAATGATCATTCCAATCGCGGCACCCCTGCAGCGATTCTTGGAACCGGTAAAGCATCGCCACGGACCTCTGCACCCTAAAGCCTGCGCAATCGTTGAACGTGAACACAGGGTCGGAACACTATCGAACCAGTTTGCAGACATTCTGGCGAAAGCTGGACTCCGAAATAAGGTCGACCACCAAAAACACAAGGACGGTCGGGACGGCACGCGAGCAGGTTACGAGCTGTCCTTCCATTCACTCCGGCGGACGGCGACGACCATGCTACACGAAGCCGGACAACCAGCAGCGGTCGCACAGGCGCTCATAGGCCACGACAGCGAGGCGATTCATCAACTGTATGTCTCCGTCGGAGCGGACGCATTGCAACGTGCGGCGGCGAGTCTCCCCGATATTGGCTGAGATCATTTCCGTCCTTTAGGAGTCTTCCCGAGTTCCCGCATCACATCATCAACTCCAGTGTAGAGCGTTCTCTTGATTGATACGCGCATTGCTTTTGCGTGGGAGCGAAGGACTTCTAAAATCTCCGCTCCCAGACGTTCGACGGTTTCCGTATCGCGGAGCTGAGAGAGCACTTCGCCGAGGACATCACTCAGGTACTCTGTCCAAGCATCAACACGCCGATCCATTACCGCATCACGCTCCTTTCTGAGCTGAGTCACCTCTGGCCAGTCATCGGCGGCATGACCGAGCCTAACAGCAGCAGATAGTATCTTGGCATCGACGTACTTCGCTTGCGTATAAGGCGAGCCGTCGAGCGCCAGCGGCATTTTGAAATCGTCCGCACCAAGCAGCCAATCTGCCGAGATGCCGGCCTTCGCGGCGATCTTTGCGGCAACATCAGGCGTTAGCGGTCTGCCTTTACTCCCCCCTCGTTCGATGTGCGCAAGCTGCGGTTCTGAGATGCCAACAAAGTCCGCAAAAGCACTCTGATCAAGGCCGGTTACGGCCCTAGCTCTCGCTAAACGGCTATTCACGTTCGGTTTACGCATATCGGAGCAAGTTTCCTGTCGCATCTTGACAGTTTTGATTGGCGCTGCTTAACTGTCCAGGTCCGACAGAAATCAATAAACCAAAAGGAAAATAAATCACAATGTTAAAATCTGAAATTCTTCAATCTGACTGGCTCCTCGTCCGGGAAGCTGCGGCCTACGCCAAAATGAGCAGAGCGCTCGTGTATGAGCTGATCGGCGCCAGCGCAATCAAATCGTTTCTGAGAAAGAGCCACCCGGCGAATAAGACCGGAACCAGACTCGTTTCTCGGGCATCGATAGATCAGTGGATGAACGCGCAAGCCGAATCGGCGGAGGTGGCGGCATGATCTACTACGGCACCACACTGTACGTTAGCGCTCTAACTCCAAAAGGTTTCGTCGATCACATTCTCCAAAAGCATCCGAACGCCAATACCGTCGATACGGATAAGATCGATCCTAAAGACTTGCCGATGCCGGTTAGGACAGCGCGAGCCAGGCAATACATGGCATGGCTGCAGAACACCCTTGAAGAGGTTTCTGGCGGCTTAGGCGAAGATAAATGGCAGCGATTTAACGAGGCTGCCGAGCTTCTTTGTGAACTCGGCGGAGCATCCGACTGTAGGACCGAATGAACGCACTCGCTAAAGAAACGCCCCTTCACAAGCGATCCGAAGGGGCAGCGATGAATGACTTGCAACCACCAGAGAGCAAACTAGCCGACCTAATCAAAGGATTGATCGGGCAGCGTGTGAAAGCGCGCATCGGGATCAAGCAGTGGCAAGGCCGAAAGATCAACGTTGTTGAATACTATCTCCAACCTGTTCCCAAGGAGCTAGCGAAGTTGCTGCTAGCTAGTTGGGAAGCATGGCTGAGCGAAAATCCGTGTCCTCCTGATGAGCCGGCCGCACTGACCATTAACCTATGGATTCCGAAGGCAGTCAGTGCCTGTCTTTTTCGCAAGCTGCCACCAGTCCGGGCCGCAGACTTAATCCGGCACGCAATGACGCGGCGAGAGAAGGGTCCGCGTGAGGTCGAGCGCACAGTTGAGCGGATCTATGGAGGCAGTCTAGCCGGCTCGCCTAAACCAAGGATAGAGCTCGATCCGTACAACCATGAACAGCTCGCCTACATCGCGTCTCACGTTCCGTTCGAGGTAACTACTGATTGGTTGGCCGAGGGCTCGCCAGAATGCGTGCTAGACGTATCACCGGCCAAGTTTCTGGACACACTCTTTCAACCGGAGGAGCGAATCGCAGTCATGATGGAGAAATGGGATAAAGGTTTCATCTACCGGCTAGGAGTCGCGAGAGACGCGGAACGGCTGCATAACTACGTGCGACTCGGGAGCGAAGGAGCTTGGTATCTATCCAATCCAGTCACCGGGGCCGAGATCAACGGTTCCTATCGATCCGAGGCTAACATCACCGACTTCCGGCATCTACTGATAGAAAGCGATAAAGCGCCAAAAGATCTTTGGTTGGCTATGATCGTCCAGTTGCACGCTCCAATATTGGCTCTGTACGAGTCAGGAGGTCGGAGCGTTCATGCGATCGTGCGGGTAAATGCTACCAGTAAGGCCGAGTTCGACGAGATAGCCGACAACTATCGACGGCAGCTTGTACCACTTGGCGCCGATCCAAACAGTGGCAAGGCAGTGCAACCCACTCGACTGCCAGGCGTGGTCAGGAAAGATAACGGGAAACTTCAGCGGCTGCTCTATCTGAATCCCTATGCCGAGGACGATACGCCTATCTACAAACGACAAGACCCGGAAGCGTTAACTTCCAGGTCTTGCGCAGAAAGGGCATTCGCCGGTAACCAGCCAACGAATGCAAGAGTATTACATGAATGAGTCAATCAGAATTGACAGCTCGAACAATAACGATAACCACGCTCGAGTCAACTTAGACTCGGCGAAACCATAAGGAGTAATTAATGAGTATAGCGAACGGCGCGGCCGCGTCTAATAACGGCCAAACTACATCCGCGATCCGGGAGCTCCCGAAATGGAGGCAGGCGACACAGATGCAGCCGCTAAACTTGCTAACGTCTGAGCAAGGTCTGGAGCCGGTTGTGAACAAGCCGACGACCGTCCATCCGGCCGAGGCACAGCCTATCAACACGCCCAAGCAGGAGGCGGGTGGACCGGAGGAGTTTGAAGAGCGGAAGAAGGACTACACCAACATGTCGCATGCCGACTTGGTCCAGCTCCTGCACCAACAGAAGGCGAAATTAGCTGGCCCCGAATGGAACGCATTTACTAGACAGCTTCGAAAGGACTGCGGTAGTAGGGCAGATGTTGCTATCGAAGAACACCTTGGAAACTCGACCAAGGAAACTTCTCCCACGAGGGGAAACTCCGAAAATAGTAGCGAAGAAGTTTCCATTTTCGCGGCGGATATATCACGATCAATACTCACATCCGGCTCGCTACAAACCCTGGTTGTGCCAGAGCGAGCCCGCATAGTTGGCGATTGGTTCAGGTCCGGCGACTTGGGTTACATTTTTGCGCCGAGAGGTATAGGCAAGACGTTCTTCGCTATGGAAATGTCCGGCAGCATCACCAACGCTCGCAACTTCGGACCGTGGGCAGTTAAGGAGGCGAAACGGGTGTTATATATCGATGGCGAGGTAGCACTAGACCACACCAAAAGCCGAAACGACAAGCTATCGCTGGCGAGTGATAACCTATTCTACCTGCATCATGAGCACCTATTCAATACGTGCGGGCAGTCTCTGGACATCGCTAACCCGGTTCACCAGCAGGTTCTATTGAACCTCTGCCTAGAAAGTAACATTGACGTTTTAGTTCTCGATAACTTGAGCTGCTTGGCTATGGGAATCGATGAGAACGATAGTGCAGCATGGTCTGAAAAGATGCTAAATTGGGTGTTAACATTGCGCAGAAACAAGATCGCAACCGTATTCATTCAGCACGCTGGACGCAATGGTCAGATGCGAGGTCATTCGCGGCGTGAAGATCCGGCGACTTGGATTATCAGCTTAACTGAAGTACCGAGCGCAGGCGAGAAAATCGGAGCAAACTTCATATCGCAATTCGTGAAGAACCGGAATTGCGCCAATACGCCAGAACCTCTCGAATGGGTGTTCGAACCGTGCGTAAACAAAACCAGGATTACATACATGGAAATGGGTGCGCTGGAGCAATTCAAAAAGGCTCTCAAAGACGGCGTAACCAAAAACAAGGAGCTAGCAGAGTTGCTTGGCGTCCAGCCGGGGACCATCTCCAAGCTCGCGAAGAAAGGCGAAAGGCAAGGATGGGTGGAAGTAAAACGAGGTAGCTACTCGTTTAAGATGCCAAGCGCCGAGGATCTACTACGAAACTCGTAATAAGGTGTGCGCCTGAACACATAGAAATGGAAACTTTTTCGAAAATGCTCTCCCTGGGGAAGTTTCCAAAAAAGTTTCCATCGTAAGTTATTGATAATGAATTACTTAACCCCAAAAATACCCGGAAACTTTAACCTCGTTTCCCACCATACAGTTGTTGGTGGAAACTTGGAGGTATTCCGGGGTGGAAGTTTCCAGATTTGTTTCCAGTCCAGAATCTTGACATTTGCCCGTAGGGAGTAAGGCCTACAGGCATGTCTAAGCAGCAACCAACCAACCACGACAAAACGCAGGAGCCGCACAATATGAGCTTAACGAACGAAGAACGAAACAAAGTTTACCACCCCGTACGGGGAAAAGGAAAGTTTCCTCCCTTGTCGGTGCGCAAACTTCAGATGCTCTATCCGGACATGTTTCGCGAAGTCCTAGCGACCGTTAGCCCGACCTGGCAGGAAGCTCATCGGCATGAGTGGGAATGCTAAACCAAACAAACCAACAACAGAAAAGCACCAACCCAATGACACTCAAAGAAGCAATTTTCCACAGCGTATTCGATAAGGAGTACGCCATACAGAGAGAGAGGAGCATTAAGCGAGGCGACGACGGGCTCGATGAAATAACCTGCGCCAATTATGCGGCGGAAAGCGCTTGCCAGGCAGTTGTTCAACTAACAGGATCTATGGATGGGATTGATCTTAATTTTAGCGAGGTAGCAACGCGAGATTGGAACGCGAAATGCCACCACTTCAGCGACCGACTGGAGCGCGTAGCAACCAACCAACCCACCCCAGCAGAGGCGAGTGCTCACACGCTCGCCTTTTTTGTTTCCTGGGACGTCCAATCTACCGCACGTCCAATCAAACGAGCTCCTAGGCCGGTTTCTGTGCGATTCCTGGCAGAACTGGAGCCTGGCCGGCAGGAGTTTCACCGGACAAACGTCTTAGCGCTTCAATTGCGATGCTCAGGCGCAATTCTGCGAGCTGGTCCTCGTTATCGGCGATGTTCTCGATTTGGGTTAGCCGGTCAAAGATGCGGAAAAACAAACCGTAGGTGCGATTGGTCGAGTAGTCCTGGCCGGAAAGTGGGCAGCGGGGATCTGTTAGCATATCCTCGAAAAAGGTCGCAACGTCGGTTCTCCACGCTTTATGCTGAGCGCGTACGCTCTTAGGCTTGCCAGGCTTCGTAGGCATAGGCTGTGGTGCGTTTTCCCTAGTTTTAGGCCGCGTGACCTTGCTTGGCTCAGCCGGAGCAGCCTGGACGGTATTAGAGGCCTTAGCAGCAGCCGATTGTTTCGCTTGTTCCCGGAGCTCGGCACGATGCCGGGACATCCAGATTCTCTGATATTCCCGGCGCGTGGCCTTCTCTTCGGACGACATATTCTGATAGCGCTGTTTCCTTCGTTCGCGATCCCGATCGGTCATGCCAATCGCCCTCGTGTTAACCTGCTTTCTCCTACCGTGGACAAACCGCATAACTGAGATGAATTCATCCAAGAAAAACGAGAGCGGATTGATGTACACTTTCCGCACACTCACACCCTCGGAATATGCTTCCGAGTTCCCAGACGAAGAACTCGAACAGGAGTCTCCGAGTACCGATGTCGGAGAAGACGAGGAAGAAGAATCCGAAGATTCAAAAGAAACTGCGTCCGATGCCTTGGCGAAAGCTTTCGAGCGAGTCGCCAAAGGTCAGACAGTCAAGACCGAGGCCAAGGTAACCGAGAGGAAGATCAAGACAACGGCGCCAGCAGAGCCGAAATACACTCAAGAATCAGCAGCGGTAGCGCTGTCGTCTGCTATCCGGAAAGCTAGAGGGATCTAAGTCGGAACAAGAAAGGCGAAATTCCGTTAGGAACTCGCCTTTCTCGCATAAGACACACGATATGAAACAATATCCGTGCGGTTCCTGCCCACTGTAGCTCGAACGCCTCGGTTGGATGACAAGAAAGGTAATTGCATATTATGGCACTACGAAACTATCCAAATCAATTATCTACCGCACCCATTGCGTTCTCGCCGAGCGTAGGTGGAGTTACGGCTCCTGAAGTTCAGGTCGATTTCACCGCACGCGTCGACGAAGCCTTGGCTGATCTCAATCAGGCTGAAAACGACTTTGAAGGCGATGCTGGAAAGACCGCGAAAGCGATCGTAGACGCTCGGATTGAGCATCTCAGATTACTCGGAGAAGCCAACGCGGCCAAGGCACGCCTCGATGCTTTGGAAGCTGCAGGATCAGCGGCAGAAAAATATAACGCCTCTGTCTCTAAGAGTGAGTCAGCGTTGCAGAAGATAGTTGAATTACTTACCAAGAAAACGCAGGAAGAGATCTTGATCAGCTGGTATGGGCACCTAGTCAGCATGGATGCGATTAGTAAAGACAGGCGCCAGGATTTACGAATCAGTAAGAAGATCGTCGATTTAAAACGGTTTCAAGTCGTCAGTTCCTTCAAGCTCAATTCTACTTCGGACGAAGTTGCACGCAGAGCGGATGTCATAGGAGCCCGATTAGTTGAGCTGCGAGACCACATTCAAAACGACACGAAGCAGGCGTAAAGTGAACACAGTCAGTAAGACCTGCACAGCCTGTGGTGTTACTAAGCCTAGCTCGGACTTTTACGAGCGAGGCAGCAACAACTGCCGTGAATGTAAGCGATCCGCAAATCGCAATTGGTACGCTGCTAACCGCAAACACAAAAACGCCTGTTCTAGAGCCTGGCATAGAGAGAATTACAAAAGCAGAGTTTAATCCTTCATCCTACCCACAACGCAGAAGAGCCACAGAACTTCCACCTGTGGCTTTTTTGCGCTCTTCTATTACTGCGCATCACCGGCAAAGTAAGTAAGGGCGTCCCCCGTCGGGTACTACAGAGCTGGCTACAACGCATCCATTTATCCGAACATCTCGATCATCGGCGGTGGTATGAGCCTGCCCCCCCACCTCTCCAGTGAGTAGGCCAGGCTGTTGGTATTTGCTCGCAGTGAGGCCATGATCCACACAAAAGTGATTACCATCGCAACGCTTCGGCCATCGATTCTATGAATCAATGTTCGTTCTGTGTTCCACGTACGGTGTTAGTCGCTCACCTATCCCTAGCTATCACCAGCTCGAGCGAGATGGACTAACCACCACGCAAAGTGATAGCACTCCGGCTCAGAGGGTGCGTAAGTGCCTCAGCCCCAATGGGTAAAAACGCGGGTCTCGGGAATGGGACGGGCCTAGGCTCGGGTGTGGTTCAAACCCCGCCCAACGAAATATGTGAGAAAACGCGTTTCGGGACTTCGTTTCGGTTTGGGACTTCCTGACTCACTATTCTCCGAGGGTGAGTCAGCTTGACTCAACTCTAAAACGCGAAGCCGAGCGCTGCTGTGTCACTTCGCGTTGACTGTCTGGCTAACGGTAATGGCGAAGTTCACTCACAAAGGCTGTCCGATCGAGATTGATCGGACTGAGAGAGGCTACCGGATCAAAGCTGGCACTCGCCGAGAGCTTTGCAAGCATTACTTCGAGAATTACGACAAAGCGCACCGGTTTGTTATCTACAACATCGATCGAGCTATTCAGTTTTGTCGCTACCCGCTCGTCGACGGATTTAAGAGCAGGGTCAACTTTCAATGACGACGACGGTTGGAACTTCCGAACTAGCTACGATTCTCGGCGTTTCGCCTCGCCGCATCCAACAATTATCTGACGAGAACGTTCTCTCGGCGCTATCTAGGGGTAAGTGGGATTTACCCGCGTGCGTACAGGCATATGTAGCCTACAAGATGTTAAACGTTCGGTCCGAACTAACAGGGGACGCTACCGACGAGCAGTTAAAGGCCGAGAAATTGCGAAAGCTTACCGCCGAGGCAGACATCCGAGAAGACCTGCGGGACAGGCAACGCGCCAAGCTGTTTCACTCCGACGATGTGATGCACGTTCTGGGCGATTGCATGTCCCAGATCAAGGCCAAGATCCTAGCACTACCGGCGAGGTTAACTCTGCAGCTAGTCGGTCACAAAGAGCCGGCCGTTGTTAATGACCTGCTAAGCGGCGCGGTTACCGAACTACTCAACGATATTCGCGTTTACAAGCCTGAAGACTTCCGCTCTCCAGATCTGCCGGAACTCATCGAGCAGCCGGAGACGGTAATTGCCGTAGAAGAGGGCGCAAGTGAACCCGAATAGCCGACAGCAAACGGTCGAGCTGTTCAACGAGGTCTGTTCGATCCTTACCCCACCGGACAAGATCAGCGTCACTGAGTGGGCCGATCGCTTTCGTTATCTTCCGCAAGAGGCGGCAGCTGAACCAGGTAAATACTCCAGCCGGCGCACGCCGTTTGCGAGGGAGATAATGAACGCCGTTTCTGATCCGCACATCAGGCGGGTAGTAGTTAAGGCCGCGTCCCAGGTCTCAAAGACAGAAATTATTCTGAACTCTATCCTGTACTTTGCTTGTGTAGATCCGGCGCCGATGCTTTGGGTTTTGCCTCGGGAGGACGACGCAAAAAGCTATTCACTGGAGCGTCTAGATCCGTCGATCCGGGACACACCGGAGGCCAAGGCAGTATTCGCCGACACTAACGATCGCAAGCACTACAAAGTGCAGTACAAGGCTTTCAAGGGCGGTTACATAGCTCTGGTTAGCAGCGAAGTCCCAGCAGCTCTGGCCGGCAGGCCTATTCGCGTTTTGCTGATGGACGAGATCGACAGGTTCCCGATTTCGGCCGGCAAGGAAGGAGACCCCGTCGAGATAGCCTCTGCTCGAACGCGCACCTTTTGGAACCGCAAGGAAATCTTGACGAGCAGCCCGACCGTGGAAGGAACTTCTCGCATCGAGGACGCTTATCAGGACTCGACAATGGAGCAATGGTATATCCCTTGTCCCAATGCTGCATGTCGACACTACCAGACGCTGGACTTCTGGCGCCTAAAATTCGAGACGCTGAAACACAAGTGTGAGAAGTGCGAAAAGTCCTTTGACCAGGTGGAATGGCAAGCTAACAACCTTTTTGGCGAATGGAGAGCGGCTAGGAAACTCGATAAGTACGGCAGGAAACTGACTGCTCGAGGGTTCCATCTATCCGCGTTAGTTAGTCCATACGCGCAGTGGTCGGAGATGGTCCATAAGTACGTGGAAGCTAAGAAGCTGTCCGACCAAGGGGACGTGACCAAGTCTATTGCGTTTCATAACACTTGGTTGGGGGAAAGCTGGAAAGAAAATTATAGTCGCATAGGCTCAGACGACCTGTACGATAGACGGGAAGAGTATTCGGCGGAATTACCTGACGAGGTTTCCTATCTGTCGGCCGGCATAGACACTCAAGACGACCGTGTGGAATGCACCGTTTACGGCTGGGGCGTAGATCACGAATGCTGGGGAATCGAGCATATAAAGCTATTTTGGGACACCACCGCAGACATAGCAGTGGAGGGCGGAGTCTGGAGTCAGTTGTCGGAGTTCTTGTCCAGAGATTTCGAGTACGGAGATGGAGTCAGGCGCAAGATCGACCGGGTTTTTATAGATTCTGGCGGACGCTCCACCAGCAAGGTGTACGAATTCACGCGCAACCAGACTCCTAGGCTATTCCCATCCAAGGGGTCATCCATTCCGGGTTGTCCGATCATCAAGACGATTAGCCGTACCTCGCAGACTCGCCAACCTCTGGTTTTGATTGGCACAGACACCGCCAAGGCCGAGTTGACCGTCAGGTTGCAGGTTCCCGTACCGGGTCCGGGGAGCGTTCACTATCCAAAACTGGCTAACGGCAACCCCGCGAAGGGATTTGACGAGGGGTTCTTTGTGGCGCTGACCAACGAGGCACCGCGGCCGCGCTTAGTGAACGGCGCTAAGCGCATATACTGGACCAAGATCAACGATCACGAATCGAACGAGGCTTGGGACTGTTTTGTGTTAGCCAAAGCCGCATTGGTTCACGCGGAGAACCAGGGGGTGCGACTAAACAACATGTCCCGGCCGAGAAGCGGAGACGCACCAAAGCAGCTTCCCAAATGGCAGACCAACGTGCCGGCCGCACCGGTCAGACCGCTCCCGGTTCAGCCCGTCACAACTCCATTGACGAACCCGGCAGCCACGGCCGGACAAGCGGCGCCAGCCGAGCCGAAGTTCGTCCCTAAGTGGCGCCAGAATTAGGCAGGCTGGAGGCCGTTAAATCCCGAAGGCATCAAAATCGCTACGTCCATAGATATCACGACCTACTGAGTGAACGCGGCCGCCGGCGTGTTCCGAGCTTGGCTAAAACCTCGTGAATGTCTGACTCCTCGGGCTCGACGTTGGCTATTTCGATAGACATGGCGAGCAGTTCATCGGCGAACAGCCGGAAAGCCTTCCTGGCGGCCTCGGATTCGGCGGCCGGCGCCAATACGTCTGCAAGCTGGGACAGTAGCCGGCATCGATAGGCTAGTTGTTGGCGAGTGGGGTTGTTCATTTCGAGCTAGCTCCTTTCAGGAAGAGTTTAGCAGTGCGTCGTTGTGCGCGCCATACGCGGCGGCGGGCGTTTTGGCTGGTCATAAAGAGACGGGCTCGGGTTAGTCACTCCCCCGAGCCGGTTGGTTTAGGCGATTTGCGATAGGATGTGCTGCAGCGTCTCCGCTGGATTAGCAGCCGTGGAATTGAGGCTGCGAGCGATTGTGGAGCTTTCGGTGAACCAGGTCGAGGATTGATGAGGGGCGATTCCCAGATATTTCGCAACGGCGAATATCCGAGCTTCGTTCTTTTCGCACAGGTCGCAGACCCGGTTGGCGTCGAGTTCGGTTCGGGGTCGGTTGGTTGTGGTGTTCATTACAGAAATCTGTAATCGCTTCCCGAGAGTCTGCAAGAACTATTTTACAGAATTCTGGAATCAGATATTCTTGTGCAATGCCGCCACGTACTGAAAAACTGCTAGCCGAGGTATTCGCTTGGTGCGAAGGGAACGGCATTAATCAAGTCGAGCTGGCGCGGCTGCTAGGCGTCCGACCGTCACACGTCACCGAGTGGAAGAAAGGCCGCAACCTGCCGAATGCGGAGACAGCTTTGACGATGATAGAGCTGATCAAGACTAAGCCGAGGAAGTGAGCGGCCGATACCGCCTAAAACGAGAAACCGACTGACGCAAATTCCGTCTTGGTTTAATGCTGTCACTTTGCCATACGTGTACCAAGCGAGATGGCTGACGAAAACGAAGACGCCCCCGAAGGACAGGACAAACCCGCAGATTCCCACGGAAAATTGATCATAGCCCTTTTTACGTGCGTGGGCACGCTCATCGGGGTCCTCGGCAAGGGCTGTTTCGATGTCCAGGTTGAACAGCAGAAGACAATAACCGAGCTGCGATCAGAAGAGCAAAAGGCTTCTGCCGAGCAAAAGCTTGAAGAGCAAAAAGCTTCTGCGGAGCAACAGCTTGAACGGCAACGATTTGACGCCGAACTGGTAAAGACTGCTCTTGCCAGTGCTGATCAAGAAAAACGGATACAGTTTTTAGAGTTTATGGTTCAAACCCACCTGATCTTGGAGAAAGACATCCGGGACGGCGTCGAAGGTTACGTTAATCGAGCAAAGCAGAATCCAACTATCGTAAAGATACCTCAATTCGAACCGGGTTTACATCTGGATTGGGATAAGGGCACCGTGGATGCGTTAGCAGAAGCATTTGAAAAGGTTTTGGTTAAGTCCTCACCATCGCCGTCCGCCACACCTTCAGCATCGCCATCGACAGGTCGGAAATGAATACTCTTCGGCAACTCGTAACACGCCGTAGCAAACACCTTGCAACCTCGTGCTACGTTCCCTCGTAAAGCGCAACGAGCCGCTACAGGGTTTCCAGTCCCGTTCGTTTCGGAGATAAGGCCATAACCTATCCGCCTCTTCCGCCGGAACAACCGACCAGCATGGGGTAGACGAACTTAGACCCAGTTCGACAAGTTATTACCTCTGTTATTACTTTGGAGCGGGATCGCTCGCGGATCCTTTATTTAAGCCTATATCGGGCCGGCGGGATTCGAACCCACGACCTCTTGAACCCCATTCAAGCGCACTACCAAGCTGTGCTACGGCCCGATTTTTCTGAGAACGGCAAAGATGCCAAGGTCGGAAGCCTTTGCAACCCGAAAAAGGGTTCGCGGTGCTGCTGGGAACCATTCGTGTAAATTCGCGTCCATTCGCGGTTGGTCGCTTCTGCGGTTGATTCGCGTTGCTTGGCGTCCATTCGCGGTTAGTTTTGTCATTCCTAGAATTGAATGATTGGCAAAAGATTTAGTGTTCTTTTAGAGCGCGCAGGGCTGACGGCGTTGACGGCGCTCGTGGTATTAACCGCGTTGACGACGGTGGCGCTGACGCTCCGAGCGCAGACGACACAAGGCACGCCAACACCAAGCGCCACTCAATCGCCTTCTCCAAAGTCGAACGTCCTACCAGCGCCCAAACCGTATGCGACATCGTACGGGAAATCGTCTGCGTCCGCTTCACCCAGTCCCTCGGTCCAGCTACCGCCCGATCTGCTGCCGGATCCCCAGCACGCGCCAATTCCGACGCCGCCTCCGCCTGCTTCAAACGACCTTCTGCCGGAGAACAAACCGGCGCCAACACCAATAGAGCAGGCGCCAAGTGGACAAGATCTTCTGCCATCGACACCGACGCCGGGCCCCTCTGCGGCCGCTTCCGTGCCTAAAGAAGCTCAAGAGACGCCCACTCCCAAGAAGATGGCGGAACAAGTTTTGAAAGAAAAGATGCGTTTTCGACAGCTTGAATCCGTGGCGGAACGTGATCCGCACGCGATTGAGTTGTGGGATACGGCCAATCGTCAATCCACGATGGAGTATCGCCGGCGATGGCAACGCCTCTATTACGTGTATGTTTGCGATATAATGCGCAAGCTGGACCCAAGCGTTTCAGAATTGATCGATACTTGGGAACAGACACATCTGAGTGCTCAGTCGCTGCACAACACCAGGCCGACGGTACCGAACCAAGAGCTGCGCGGTCCCCTGGGAGAACAAACGCGGTGAGAAGTGATCGGTGAAAGGCACGCGGCCGCGTTTTCTTGGGGAATTCGCCTTTAAATATGCACGAGAACGTCTATTTAAGGCTTTCCTGCCCGTGTCGCCGCTAACTTGTGCGGATCACGAGCAACCTTCGCTAAAGAGAAAGAATATGAATCCTAGGAATAGAGTTTTTGTCGCTTTGATACAATGGATTGCCATCAGCGCCCTTCCGGCTGTTGCTCAGGCGGATCCGATCTCCGAGTTACGCTCCGTGTCCGTCTTTAAGGATGCGGATTTGGCCAAGTTGTCTGGAGGCGATGTTCTTGCCACTCGAGGACCAGCCATGCGATTTTCGCGGGGGTTATCGGTCGAAAGCGCCTTTGTTGTGCGCGCACCCGTCAAGACCACGGTAGGGCTGCTCCAACAATGGAATCCGACCCGCCATTCCGAGCTGAAGGTCTATGCGAATGGTGACCTGGCCGGGAGAGGGCCTAGCGAGTTTCAAGGTTTGACCAGCGCCCCGTCCAACTCGTCGGTAAAAGCTTTTGTAGATGCAACGGAAAGACTTCCCGGCGACGCGTCAAAACTTCAACTCAATCTTGCTGAGGTGAAGGAATATGCTCCCGGCGCGGGGTCAGAGGGCGGGGCGATACCGGCGCCAGTCGTGACTTTTTGGAGCCAGGTGCTGTCTCAAAGGTTGAAGAGTTTTCTCTCGGGCGGTTTATCAGCGCAACCGGCCTATCAGACGACCGGGGCGAACATCGTGCCGGAGGAAGAGATTGCAGCCTTGCTAAAAGAAAGTGGCAGCGCCAAGTCGCAGTTTGCGCCATTGATCTCAAGCACCGCTATCGGAGGAGGCCGTGGTTCGCAGGGAACATTATATTGGGCGCTATTTGACGTTGAAGGCCAAGCTGCAGTGAGTTTGGACGCGTTTTATGCCAAGCCGGTGGGTGAAGGCTGGCAAACAGCGGATCTAGGTTATTATGCCAGCGGCGGCTTTTACGGTTTAGTTACATTTCATCAACTTTGGCCCGTGCAAGTGAACGGTAGCGACGCAACGCTTGTATGGCGAGTCGATTTGACGTCGGCTCCGGCATTGAGCGAACTTCGGGGGGTTGAACGCCTGGGCTCTGGGGCGGCTATGATGCGCGAGGTTCAAAAAGGCATTAAAGCGTTCCTTAGAGACGTGCGATAGCAAACAGTTGTAGGTTATACGATATAAGTTTCAGGTTATATGTCGGCGAAAGCCGTGGAGCGAGGCACGCTCGACCTCTACTCGTTCCCGGCGTTCCCGCTCGCTCTCGCTCGTTTACACGTTCCCAACCGGCCTCTTGCAACCATGCCCGGGCGGGGATAGGGTCGAAACTCCTGGAGGATTTTACTGTTTTGAGGAACCACCTTTCGCTTAGACGGTTAGCGCATGGCGGGCTCTTAGTGCTTGTCGCTAATTTTACCCTCGGTATCGCCTGTGCACAGGACAACGCGTCCCCTCTGAAATTGGCGAGCTATCTCCAAAGTTCGACCGTTTCCCCATTCTCGTACGAGTTCTCGGCAGATGGAGCGTATGTTGGCAGCGGCTCGATAAGTCGGGGACTTAAGTCAATCGGCGACTACAGCGAAGTGTTCAATTCCATCAACTTGGTGGTTTCTGATCAGATCAAAGATTCCTTGATCCTGCGTCTTGGGGTCGATTGGTCTAGGTATGCATTTGATACTCAAAATCCGTTTGCGCCGATACCCGACGTGATCAATGCCCTCGACCTCCAGTTTGGTGCGGACGTGCAATTGAGCTCAGCTCTACTAATGCGAATGGAGATCCATCCCGGCTTTTACGGCACTTTCAGCAACATTGCGTTTCGAGACTTCAATATTCCATTTGTGGCGGGTCTCTCTTATTTTGTGAGTTCTGACTTGATTCTCACCCTTGGCGTCGGTGTCGATCTTAATGCTCAAATACCGGTTGTCCCGGCAGTCGGCGTCCATTGGAAGCTATCAGATCGTTGGACCATCGATGGGGTTGTCCCGCGTCCCCAGCTGCAATACCGTCTCTCGGATAAAATCACTCTTTTTACCGGTGCTGACATCCGGGAAACGACTTTTCGGATGGACGACAAATTCGGTAATGCTAGGGGCACTCCGGTGCTTAACAGCGCCGTCCTCGATTATTGGGAGATACGGGGGGGCGGCGGCTTGACCTGGTCGGTATACAAAGGCTTAAAGTTGGAGATGGAAGCCGGGATTGTTCCTTATCGCCGATTTGATTACTATCGAGCAGACGTCAAAGCGGTATCGTCTGACTGGTTTCCCTATGTTCGGCTCGGATTATCCGCGAAGTTTTGACTCTACCAGCTGCCGGAGCGCTGTCGGTGTTCACGGCGTTCTAGATAGAACCCATGCCTAAGCCGCTCATCCTACTCAAAGATCTTGCGAAAAAGTTTGGCCATACCGCCGCTGTCGACAAGATCTCGATGTCTATCGGACAGGGTGAAGTGTTCGGCTTTCTCGGCGCAAACGGAGCCGGTAAGACCACGACCATCCGGATGTTGTGCGGCCTGACCAAGCCAACTGGCGGCGCCGCAACCATTGATGGGCTCGATGTGTGGAAAGACCGATTTCGGATCAGATCAAAGTTTGGCTATGTATCCCAGAAGTTCAGTCTCTACTCCGATCTGACCGTGCGCGAAAACTTGCGTTTTTTTGCTGGGGCCTACCGGCAGGCTCACATCCATGACCGAGTCGATCGGATGGTTAAGGAGATGGATCTGGAGCCCTATCGCGACGCGAGAGCGGCTAAGCTGTCGGGCGGGTATAGACAACTGCTATCAATGGCCTGCGCTTTAATCCACGAGCCGGCCTTACTTTTTCTCGATGAGCCGACCGCCGGGCTCGATCCGGTGCATCGGCAACAAATCTGGGATTTCCTTTACCAAGTGACCCTATCTGGGACGACGATTTTCGTCACCACCCATTATATGGATGAGGCCGAGCGTTGTACGGACGTCGGGTTTGTCCAGCGTGGACGACTGGTGGCGAAGGGTTCTCCCCGCGAGCTGAAGCAAGGTTTGGGGGGCGATCTTCTCGAGGTGCATGTCGAGCCGCCCATGCCGGCGGTGTTGGAATTGAGAAAATTTCCTGGGATCACCAGCGTGGACCTACGGAGCGGCCGGTTGCGCCTTCACGCAGCCGATCCGCAGGCTTTGTTGGAGCAATGGCAGCAGTACTGGCCGTTCCCGGGACTTAAGTGGCTCGGCTACTCGTGGGTGGAACCGGATATGGAAGATGTGTTTAATGCGTACGCCCAAGGTCGTCATGTGCAGAATCAGGTTCAGGCTGCTGTGAAATGAATTTGTTGGATTCCCTGAAAGCGATTCTGACGATCGCCTATAAAGAGTTTGTTCACGTTTGGAGGGATCGGCGGGTTCTACTATTGATCCTCGTTCTACCGCCATTCTTCACCCTCGTGTTCGGACATGCGTTCGAAGGGACGGCAACCCGGGACGTATCAACGATGTTTCTCGATGCAGACGGCAGCGTCGAAAGTAAGAAATTTGCTGAACTGCTCCACGGCAAAGATGTCTTGGGCGCCTTAGTCGAGGGAAGTGACAGTCCCGAAAAGGTCCGAAAAGATCTCAATGACCTCTTACAGAACCTCAAAGACACTTTTGCCTGGAAACCATGGGTCGGGGACCCGAAAGGGCCGATTGACCTGGTCCGGAATGGAGCGGATGCCGCTATCGTGATACCGGCTGGGTGGGGGAAATCCCTCAAAGACGGTAAACCGATCGCCATGCGGGCGGTTCTGGATGGCTCAGATACCAACACAGCGCCTTCAGTCCAGGCCGTCCTCCAGACAGCATTGGGTACGTTTCAGTTAAATGAGCGATACGAGCTCATTAAGAATCTGCCTCCGGAAGTAGTTGATCTGGGTGAACAGCTTTCGCCTGAGAGTCAACACGAATTCAGTTCTTCTTTAACCCCTTGGGAGTTTGACACCGAGATTCTGTATAACCCGAAGCTGCTGTTCGTGGACTACGTCGTGCCCGGGATGGTCGGCCTCATCTTGCAGCTGGTTACTGTTACCCTGATCGCAAGCACCATCACCCGGGAAAGAGAGGTTGGTACCTTGTCCCAGCTTTTGGTCACTCCTTTGCGCCAGTCAGAGATCGTGATCGGCAAAGTGTTGCCCTATCTGTTCATATCGATGTTTCTTATCGTTGGCACCATTGCCATCGGACATCTCCACTTCGGGATAAAGATCTCCGAACCGCTGCTCTTGTCGGTAGTTTGTTTCTTGTTTCTGCTCTGTTCGCTCGGACTCGGCTTACTGATCTCCGCGTTTTCTAAGACCCAGACTCAAGCCATTCAATTCTCGGTTTTCCTTTTGTTGCCGATCATTCTTTTGTCAGGTGCCTTCGCGCCACTCAGTCAGCTGCCCGGCAGCATTCGGATTTTTTCAGAGCTTTTCCCGCTGACCCATTTCTGTCGCGCTTTCCGTAGCGTGAACATGTACCAGGCCGATTTTGGGGCTATCGCTGCCGACCTGCTCGCGCTTGCCGTAGGCGCAGTGATCACCTGCATCGGTGCGGCATATCTGTTACGTACTGCGGATGATTGACGGTCCCGAAGGGACCGAACGATGGTAGCCAGGCATCCCGCGGCCGCGCATCTGCGTCAACATAAGGAAACTAACCTTTGTCCCGGAGGGACCGAATGATCGTAGCCAGGCAATTTATTGCCTGGAATCCGTTCAAAAAGGGATCCGTCCCGTAGGGACGGTGTGATTGGGTCCGATAGGCGTGCCGCGATCAGGACGACTAACCAACCGTGGGTAAGGATCAGACCGTGCCCTACGGGACGGATTTTCGATTGGACCTGTTCCAGGCAATAAATTGCCTGGCTACGATCATTCGGTCCCTACGGGACAACAGGGCTGTTATCCCTGTGGGACACAAACCCGACACTCCACGGAGGGACGAAAACGAGGGTAGCCAGGCATTTCATGCCTGGCTACGATCATCGAGTCCCTACGGGACAAAACTCCAACGGTTACGGGACGAGCACTAACTCGGACGAGCGGGAGCTCGTCCCTACCGTCAATTAATCGATCGGCGGGATCGATGTAGGAATCACTCCGGGTTGGAACAGATCGGATAGATCGAAAGTTCCATCCGGCGAGGGATTAGCAGCATCATTTAGATAACCGGTCGGCGTGCTCGCAGTCAGCTGAAAAATCTTCTGCAATGTGTTCAGATCAGAAGAGTGGGTGTAATCTTTGCTGCTAGCGAACGCGCTTCCTTTGGCCAACGGTGAAATGATAATCTCACCTATGGTATGGCTGAAATCGTTCGCGTTAGTGCCTTCGCTTTCATCCCACCAGATAACAATCAGACCGCCATCTTTATAGGCCTTTGAAGCCATGATCTTCGGGATAACAACCGACAGGAAATTGTCGCCGGCCGCGATGTTCGCAAGATCGCCGGTGTATTGAGTCCCGTGATAGGTAAACCCGTTGGTCAGCGACGAATGCATGTCGTTATACTGATCGGGTGTTATCAAGTTGTATTGGCCGACCTGATTGGCATCCAGGTCTTTAAACAATTGCTCCAGCGGTAGATAATGTTTAGCCAGTCTGTTTTTGTTCGTAGGATCGTTGCCGCCGTTGCTGGCTTCAAAGAACAGCGTGCCGTCATGTTTACAGGCAAAGTTGTATTGATTGCTACCGTTATACGAATTGGTGTAGGTGGAGACAGCTCCGCTGAAACTCGAGAGAGGTACCGTTAGGTTTTTATTTTCCACCGGATTGTTAGTCGGACTTCCTCCCTGATTAACATTGCCACCGTCTGTATTCAGCAGGTTGGTATCTTCCTGATAGGCTTTCCAGGAAATACCACGTTCTTCCAGCAATCCAGTTAAATTCTGGCCGCTGACCTGAGTGTTCGTCGCCAGATACGCTAAGATGGCTGGTACGGCGGGACTGCTGGCGGCGTACGGATCGTTATCGGCAAAAATCCCTAAATTGCTTCCGTTCTCCTGCCAGATGTAGTTCGGTTCCGACGGATGGATACTAGGGTTATTGCCGCTCGCTGTGGCCAAGACATTATGGTAAGCGGTGCAATATGAAACCTCTTTGGCCGCCGGGTTACCCGGTGTCACCAAACTGTTGATGTAGGGAGCTGCCGCATTTTGAAAGATTGGGTTCGGCGCGCTGGTGTCACTGGTTGGTTGAGTCCAGTTGTGGTTTTCCATGTCGATATAGAAAACCGTCTGGATTTTTTTAGCATGAGCAGCGTCCTGATCTGCTGCCGACGCAGCTCGCGCCAACAAGGATATTGCCAAGCAGGTGCCGGCAGTTACGAATACGAGACGACGAGCGATCTGCGTCGTGGAGGGTTGGATCTTAAGCATAACGATGTGATTGAGTTAGGGGCGTCTTGCCCCGATGTCCGGAAATCTAGGACTCTCCGCAACCACCCGTCATGTTACGTTTTAGACACAGAACGTATTTGCTCCAAAAAAAACGCCTGAGCATCCAGGTGCGGGCCTTCGGTCGGAACCCGGACGTAGGTCGCGTCAACGCTTTGTTCCCGCGCTTTTACGTTATCCCGCCAATAGACCTCGAGAATGCTTTCCACCCGATCCCGCAACGATGGATCCTGCACCGGCCAACTGGTCTCGACTCGCCGAAAGAAATTGCGCGCCGTCCAGTCCGCGCTACCCAAATAAATCTCGTGCCTGCCAGCATTTTCGAATCGGTAAACCCGGCTGTGTTCCAAGAATCGGCCGACGATGCTCCGTACGGTGATGTTTTCGCTGACTCCCGGTATACCAGGACGCAGACAACAAACTCCCCTGACCAGAAGTCTAATCTTCACACCCGCTTGGGAAGCGGTGTACAAGGCCTTGATGACGTCCTCGTCGACTAGGGCGTTGACCTTCACGTAAATACCGGCCGGTTTGCCTTCCATGGCGTGCCGCCTTTCCCGTTGGATCAACTCCACAATGAGTTCATGCAGCCCTTTCGGAGCGGCCTTAATCTTCTTCAGTTCCGGAAATAACGAAACTCCGGTTAACCAGTTAAATAGTTCAGCCGTATCGTCGGTGATGATCGGGTCGCTGGTTAGTAAACCGAAATCTTCGTAACTCCGCGCCGTGGCCGGATTGTAATTGCCAGTCCCCAGATGGAGATATCGCCGTATTCCATTCTCTTCTCGCCGAACTACCAGTGCGAGTTTAGCTCGGGTAATTAATCCGGCGATACCGTAAACTACTTGCGCGCCGGCCTCCTGCAGCATTCTGGCCCATTTAATATTGGCAGCTTCTTCAAAGCTCGCCTTAAGCTCGATCACCACGGTGACTTGTTTTCCGCTCTCGGCTGCCTCGGCCAAAGCCTCTACGATCGGTGAATTCCGTCCGGTTCGATACAGCGTTTGTTTGATCGCCATTACCTGCGGGTCTTCTGCCGCCTGACGAATGAAGTCGAGCACCGTCTCGAAACTATCGTAAGGATGATGCAACAATATCGGTTTGGCGCGGATCTGGGAAAAAATATCTTGTGTGCTCTCGGGCAGCGTTACCCGGGCGGGAACAAATGGGCGAAATTTCAAATCCGGGCGATCGACTTCCTCCGTGACCGGCATCAGTCGCAGAAAATTGATCGGTCCGTCGACCCGATAAAGATCTTCCTCGGTTAAGGCGAAGGTTTGCAGCAATTGCTCAGCGATATGCGGAGGACAATCCGATTGGACCTCGAGGCGAACCGCGTCCCCCCGGCTTCGTTTGCGCAATTCGTGTTCAACGGTTTCAAGGAAATTGTCAGTCTCTTCCTCGTCTAGATACAAATTGCTGTTTCGAGTTACCCTAAACTGATAAGCGCCTT
>Ga0209647_1000064_pt1 | contig 83640 bp, 73 predicted proteins | sample GraSoi_2013_60cm_FD_185827 | JGI IMG/M metagenome (GOLD analysis project Ga0209647, IMG submission 185827) | Grasslands soil microbial communities from the Angelo Coastal Reserve, California, USA - Sample 9_17_2013_60cm (SPAdes) (version 2) | ecosystem: Environmental > Terrestrial > Soil >...
CCCTACACGCGCGGGATACATTCCACAATGCACCGCGGGCGCCTCTGGACCATGCGGCAATTCGCCGGCTTTGGCGCCGCGGAAGACACCAACCAGCGGTTTCGCTACTTGCTTTCGCAGGGGCAGACCGGCCTATCCACCGCTTTTGATTTGCCGACCTTGATGGGCTACGACTCCGATCATCCGCTTTCCGAAGGCGAAGTCGGAAAATGCGGAGTCGCGATCAGCTCGCTGGCGGACATGGAAGTGCTCTTCGACAAGATTCCGCTCGCCAACGTCACCACTTCGATGACCATTAATTCGCCCGCGGCGGTGATTTGGGCGATGTATCTGGCCGTGGCGGAAAAGCAGGGCGCGGACTGGAAGAAAATTTCCGGCACGCTGCAGAACGACATTCTGAAGGAATACATCGCGCAGAAGGAATACATCTACCCGCCGGAGCCGTCGATGCGGCTAGTCATCGACACTTTCGAGTTCGGCGTCAAGAACACGCCGAAGTTCAACACCATTTCCATCAGCGGCTATCACATCCGTGAAGCGGGTTCGACCGCGATTCAGGAATTGGCGTTCACGCTGCGCGATGGACTTGAGTACGTGGAATGGGGCATGCGTCGCGGCCTCGAGCTCGATGAGTTCGTGCCGCAGCTTTCGTTTTTCTTTAATGCGCACAATGATTTCTTCGAGGAGATCGCGAAATACCGCGCGGCGCGGCGCATCTGGCACAAAGCCATGGTGGAGCGCTACAAGTCGCAGAATCCGCGCTCTTGGGCGTTGCGCTTCCATACGCAGACGGCCGGCTGCTCGCTGACCGCGCAGCAGCCCTACAACAATGTGGTGCGCACGGCGATTCAGGCGCTGGCGGCGGTGCTCGGTGGGACGCAATCGCTGCATACGAATTCGCTCGACGAAGCCTGGGCGCTCCCTACGGAATTCGCGGCGACCATCGCGTTGCGCACGCAGCAGATCATCGCGCACGAGACTGGCGTCACCAACACCGTCGATCCGCTGGGGGGCTCGTACTTTCTCGAAACTTTGACCAATGAAGTCGAGCGCGGCGCGTGGGACTACATCGAAAAAATTGACGCGCTCGGCGGCATGGTGGCGGCCATCGAACGCGGCTACCCGCAGCGCGAAATATCAGAGGCGTCGTACCGCTATCAGGTCGAGGTCGACAAGAAGGAAAAGATCATTGTCGGCGTGAATGACTTCGTCACAAAAGAAAAACCGCTGGACACGTTGCAAATCGATGAGACAGTGGCGCGCCGCCAGGCCGAGCGCCTGAGCAAACTGCGCGCCGAACGTTCGAGCGACGAAGTCGCCCGCCGGCTCAGCGCGTTGCGCAAAGCGGCGCAGGGCAGCGAGAATCTGATGCCGTACATCTTCGACGCCGTAAAATCCTACGCCACCCTCGGCGAAATCTGCGACGCCATGCGCGAAGTCTTCGGCACCTACGAAGAAATCGCCATCACCTGACCGCCTTCATGCCAGAGAAGAAAATTCGAGTTTTAATTGCGAAACCGGGGCTGGATGGACATGACCGCGGCGCCAAGATCATCGCGCGCGCTCTGCGCGATGCCGGAATGGAGGTGATTTACACTGGCTTGCGTCAGACGCCGGAGATGATCGCCTCGGCGGCCGTCCAGGAAGACGTCGACGTCATCGGCCTCTCGATTCTCTCTGGCGCGCACAACACGCTTTGCCCGCAACTCATGCACCTGTTGCACGAAAAAGGCATGGACGACGTCACCGTGGTGCTCGGCGGAATCATCCCCGAAGCCGACATCCCGGCCCTGAAAAAAGTCGGCATCGCCGGAATCTTTCTTCCCGGCACCTCCACGCAAGACATCGTCGAATTCATTCACAAACGAATCGCGCATTAGGGCCTCATCGTTTCCGTCCTGGAGGGACAGGACGCCGCGATCGCAATAGTGTGATTTCGCCTCGGTGCATCCGTTGCTCAATGCTCATTGCTTGCCGCCGTCTTTGCGCCGCTGGTCATATTTCTGCTTGGCGCCGCGGTGCAGCTGCTTGACGCGCTCCTTCTCTTGCTTTTGCGCTTCGGGATCTACCTTGCGTCGCAGAGACTCCTGCTCGCGCTCGAGTTTGCGCTGATTCTCCAGCCGATTCTCGTCGAGGCGGCCCTCCGCGATGGCCGCTTGCACCGCGCATCCCGGCTCGGTGGTGTGCCCGCAATTGCCATATTTGCATTGGGCCGCAAGCTCCTCGATGTCCGAAAACGCTTGCTCCACACCGTCCGTCACACCCCACAACTGCAACTCCCGCAAACCCGGCGTGTCGATCATGAGCGCGCCGCCGGGCAGCGCGAAGAGCTCGCGGCTTGTCGTCGTGTGACGGCCGCGGCTATCGCTCGCCCGGACGGATTGCACCGCCTGTGCGTCGCGCCGCAAGAAATAATTCACCAGCGTCGACTTCCCCACCCCCGACGAACCTAGCAACACAATTGTCTGCCCAGGCGCAAGAAAGCCGTCCAGCGCTTCCAGGCCAACTCCACTGAGCGCGCTCACCGCAAAAATCGGAGCACCGGCGGCGATGGCTTCGACCTCCGCGATGCGAGCAGCAACATCGTCGCGATCGTCCGCCTTATTGAGGACGACAATCGACTTCGCGCCCGATTCCCAGCACTGCGCGAGGTATCGCTCTAGCCGCCGCACATTGAAGTCGCCATCCAACGCCATCACCACGAACGCCGTGTCCACGTTCGCGGCGATCACCTGCTCTTCTAGGCGCCGCCCGGCAACTTTGCGCACGAACTTGCTGCGGCGCGCCAGCACTTTTTGTATCAGCGGCCGGCCGCCGCCGCTGAGAATTTCCACGGCAACCCAATCTCCTGCCGCGGGCCAGTCTCCGCCCGCTTCCGCCGCGGCGCGCAGCGTGCCGGAAGCCTCCGCCCAGCATTCCGCAAAGTCTCCAGCGATACGCCAAAGGCCTCGCTGCTGGGAAATCACCCGCGCAGGCAGCCATTCGGCTTGCTCACGCGCTTGCCACAGCGCATCAAAATATGAATTCCATCCCAATTCCTTCAAAGACACTTGCTCTTCTCCCGTCGCACAAGAATGCGGTCCGCTCCTATCAAATGTATACGTGCGCGAACCAATTTAGAAGGAGCAACGCACGTAGAGAAGGCGTGCTGACTGCGGCTCGCAAGCTTCTTCGAGGCACTTGTGCTCACAACAAAAAGGCCGGACGGAAAGCGTCCGGCCTGGGAAGACTTTGGTTGGCTCCTAGTTTGAGATTACGGATGCTCGGGTTTGCCGTGTTCGGGCCTGCCTTGCTCAGGCTTGTTGTTGGAACGCGGCGCGTTTTCGTGCGGCGCATTGGAATGCTGCGCGGGCGCACGATCAACGTGCGGATTGCCCCGCGCCTCGCCTTGAGGTCCTCGGGAGGCCGAAGCATTTGGCACCGGGCGCACTTCTCTTGCCTGGCGCGCATTGTTAGAGGGTGCCGAGTTCATCCTGGACGGCGCGTTATCGCGATTCACCGCGTTCGTCGGACGATCGTTCCGCCCGACACTCCTGCTCGTCGCAGAAGAATTTCCGGCGGGGCGATCTCCGCGACGGTCATCTCGACGCTCCGCTGGACGATCCGCGCGATGCTCTGCTTCCCGTTCGTTGCGCGCTGCCACCACATCGCGATGGAAATCACCGGCCCGCCCGCTGGCAGCGACCGCCGGCCGGCCGTGATTTACAGAAGCCCACTGCGAACGATCCGCGTGCGCCGCATGTTCGTGCTCGATCTGCTCTCGCCTGGCTTCGACGTGGTGCTCGCGCGCCGCCATCCTTTCGTGCTCGTTTTCGCGCGCTTGAATTCCGTGCGGTCCGCCGTTGAAGCTGACTCGGTTGACGTTATTCACCACCACCGTGCGGTTGTAGTAGTTGTGAATCACCGTCACGTTGACGTTGGTCACCGCTCGATTGTAGACAAATTCTCTGCCACGCCATTCGCCGCCATAGAAACCGACGCCCGTGTAGCCGTAACCATAATTAATCCCACCATAAAAGCCGACGTGTGGTCCCCAGTAACCCCCATGCCAAACGTACACACCTTCGGCAAATCCCCAATAACCAGGAGTCCACAGGAAACCGGGTTCCGGCGCCATCACCCATGTTCCGGGCACCCAATAATAATCGTCGTCGCCATACGCCCAATATCCGGGCGTCCAGATGTAGCTCGGCCCGGGGCAAACCGGCTGGGCATACACCGGTAGCACGGGAGGGCCTATTCGGACAGATACGCCTATCGCTATTTGTGCATTGGATGCTGCAGGTATGCCTAGGATCACCGCGGTGAACAGCAATAGTCCAAGCGATCTTACGATTCGCATTATCGTAACCTCTCTAGTGCAGCGTTTTTTCCGTCCAATTGCTTTGCCGAGAGCGCGGAATCGCGCCCAATGTCTCTTGTGCGTATAAACACTTTTTTACCAAAAAAGTTGTGCGGCGGGGGATCGGCAGCTCCCTTGTGCGTCTTATGCGTAACACTGCGGAATGGAAACATGGGCGGAGTCTGGTGAAAGGCGCGCGGCGCTCGCAGTATGCTTGCGGAGACCGTATACTGGGGCGTTTGCGGCGCGCTGCTACAACAGGCATTCATCGCTTTGCGCCGCTACTTTTAGGTGAGGTCTGTTAGTGGCCGCGTCGATTCTCAAAACGAACGTCAATACGAAGTCCCCTGAGTTTGAAAAGAATACCCGCCGGATGATTGATCTCGTTACGCAAATCAAAAATGAGGAAGAGCAGATTCGCCAGGGCGGCGGCGCGAAAGCTATCGAAGCGCAGCACAAGAAAGGCCGGCTGACGGCGCGCGAACGCATTGCGAAGCTGATCGATCCGGGCTCGCAATTTTTCGAGCTGGGGGCCTACGCTGCGTATGAAATGTACGAAGAGTGGGGCGGCGCGCCGTCCGCGGGAACTATCACCGGCCTTGCGCGGGTTTGCGGCCGCACTTTCATGATTATCGCCAACGACGCTACGGTGAAGGCCGGCGCGTTTTTTCCGATGACCGCGAAAAAAGTGATTCGCGCGCAGAACATCGCGATCGACAATCACATCCCCACGATTTATCTGGTCGATTCAGCGGGCATCTTTCTTCCTTTGCAGGAAGATGTGTTTCCCGATACCGACGATTTTGGCCGCGTCTTCCGCAACAATGCGGTGATGAGCGCCATGGGCATTCCGCAACTTGCGGCGATCATGGGCATGTGCGTGGCCGGCGGCGCGTATCTGCCGGTGATGTGCGATCACATCTTGATGACCGAAGGCTCGGGCCTGTTTCTGGCCGGCCCGGCGCTGGTGCAGGCGGCCATCGGGCAGAAAACTTCGGCGGAAGATTTGGGCGGCGCGAAAATGCACGCGCAGATCAGCGGCACCGTGGATTTTCGTGAGCCGGACGATGATGCGTGCATCGCGCGAATTCGCGCTCTGGCCGACAAAATGGGAGCGGCGAACCCTGCCCCGTTTAGTCACGTGGCCGCGCGGCAGCCGCTCTATTCCGCGCAGGAGGTTTACGGCATTTTCTCCGGCGATGCCGCGAAGCAATACGATATGCGCGAAATCATCGCTCGCATCGTGGACGCAAGCGAGTTCGAGGAATATCGGGCGGAATATGGCGAAACTGTGCTTTGCGGCTACGCGCGCATCGGCGGCTGGGCCGTCGGCATCGTTGCGAACCAGAAAAAGCATGTGCAGGCGCCGGTGCCCGGCTCGGACCAGAAACGCATGGAATTCGGCGGCGTAATTTACACGGAGGCTGCGGAAAAAGCCGCGCGCTTTATTCTGGACTGCAACCAGAACCGTGTGCCACTGATTTTCCTGCACGACGTGAACGGCTTCATGGTCGGCAAGGACGCGGAGTGGAGCGGCATAATCCGCGCCGGCGCGAAAATGGTGAATGCCGTAGCGAATTCTGTGGTGCCGAAGATTGCCGTGATTTGCGGCGGAAGCTTTGGAGCCGGACACTACGCCATGTGCGGCAAAGCATACGATCCGCGCTTCATTTTTGCGTGGCCTACGGCGCGCTACGCAGTCATGAGCGGCGATGCAGCCGCAGGCACCCTAGTCGAAATCAAACTGAAGCAACTGGAGCGCGAAGGCAAGAAAGTCGACGAGAAAGCCAGAAAAGAATTGTACGAATCCGTCCGCGCGACGTACGAGCACCAAACCGATCCACGGTACGCTGCAGCCCATTTATGGGTCGACGCCATCATCGATCCCGCGCATACCCGCGACGCCCTAATCCAGGCACTAGAAGCCGCCGCCCTGAACCCAGAGATCCGCGAATTCAAAACCGGAGTTTTACAGACATGATCATCACTCCCCCATTAAGCTCACGAGCATGGTGAAGGAATGAGATTACAGAATTTTGAGATCTCTTCTTCCATAGAGCTCCAGTCCGCAGGATTGTTTTGGGATCTTCATAATTTCGCTCGTTTTCTAGGACTAGCGATAATTCCAACGGAAAACATCGCCTTGATGAGTTGGAGCGTTCCCAAAGGGCCGAACCCTTGGGGCTGTAATGAAAACAAGTTCGCAGGGATGCAGCTACGTTTCACCGGTTTGCAGGTCATCCGCCTGAGTCCACGCGACCCAGACTTGCCGCTCACGGAAGACATCTGTGTCTCCGAGATTTTAAAGGTGGATCCTCGCGTTGATCACGCTGACCCGCACATACGTGCTGTTTGGGAGATGACCGACCGATTTCACTTGGCAATTTGCTTTCAAAGCCGTCGAATGATTGAACTTGGGTCGGAAGCTGTCGAGCTTATTCCAGTTTCCGGTGATTCTTTTGCGGAGCCACGGGCTCAATGATGAACACCGCCGCCTCGCATGTGAAGCTCGTCGAGTGTCCGCGGGATGCGTGGCAGGGACTGGCAGATTTTATTCCCACCGAGCTCAAAGCAGATTATCTGAAGGAGCTTGTCCGCGCCGGATTCCGCCACATCGACGCCGTAAGTTTCGTTTCGCCCAAGCATGTGAAGCAGATGGCGGACAGCGAAGAGGTCATGGCTAAAGTTAGCGCTTCCCTTCCCACCGGAACCGAGCGGCCAGAGATCATCGGCATTGTAGTGAATGAAAAGGGACTGGAGCGGGCGCTGGCGACTCCCGGCGTTACTACGATCGGGTATCCGTATTCGATCTCGGCTTATTTTCGGCGGGCCAATGCGAATATGACTCGCGAGGAATCGCGCGCGCTGGTCGAAACGCTGAAGAAAGAGACCGCAGCGGCGAATCGTGACTTGGTCATTTACATCTCCATGGCGTTTGGCAATCCTTATGACGAGCCTTGGGGGCCGGAGATCGTTCAGGACACTCTGGAATGGTTGAAAGACGTTCGCGTGCGCACGGTTTCGCTGGCCGATACGGTGGGCACGGCGTCCCCGCAACTGGTCGGCGATCTATTTCGCCAAGTAAAGGATCACGTGGCGGGAATCGAGTTGGGCGTGCATCTTCATAGCCGGCCGGAAAACGCCGAAGCGAAAATTCTTGCCGCCTACGAGGCGGGATGCCGCCGCTTCGATAGCGCGCTGACGGGGCTTGGCGGCTGCCCCTTTGCGGGAGACAATCTGGTTGGCAACATCGCCACGGAACAGGTTCTCGCGGCTCTGCGCAAAGCGGGCGCCGATCCGGGTATCGACAACGCGCGGCTCACCAAGGTGCTGGCGATGGCCAACGAGATCCGCGCGAAATACGCGCACGCACCAGTTGTAAATTAGCGAGGTTTTTTCCATGCACTCGACACTGATTCTCGAATTCAGCGGCGAAATCGCGAAGCTTACCCTGAACCGTCCCGACAAGCGCAATGCCATCAATGCGCAGATGATCGCGGAGTTGCAAACGGCGCTGGACACCATCGAGAAAAGCCACTCGCGCGTGGTGATTGTCACCGGAGCGGGCACGTCGTTTTGCGCCGGTATGGATCTAGACATGCTCGCCGCCATCGCGAAACAGTCGCCAGCGGAAAATCAGGAAGATTCGCGTCGCATCGCCAAAATGCTGCGACGCCTTTGGAGTTTCCCGCGGCCGATGATCGCGGCGGTAAATGGACCTGCCTACGCCGGCGGTTGCGGCATCGCGACGCTCTGTGACTTCACGCTGGCCGCGCCGGAGGCGAAATTCGGATACACCGAGGTGAAGATCGGATTCCTGCCCGCAATCGTTTCTGTGTTTCTCACGCGGCAGATCGGAGACAAGCGTTCGCGCGATCTCCTGCTGACTGGACGCATCATCGAAGCAGCGGAAGCAAAGGAATTTGGCATGGTGACGGAAGTGGTTCCCGCCGATCGCCTGCAGGAACGCGCCCTTGAGCTCGCCAACGACCTCATTGCAGCGAGTCCGAGCAGCTTGACGCGCGCGAAGCATCTCCTGACGTCCGCTGCAGCCGCTGGAGTGGATCACGATTTAGAGCGCGCGATTCTGGAAAACGCGCGCATCCGCTGCACGCCCGATTTTAAGGAAGGCGTCGCTTCCTTTCTCGAAAAGCGCAAGCCAGTCTGGCACGGCAAGCCGGAATAACCGCGATCATGCCAATCCTCGAACATCACGACACCACGGTACGAGTGCGCTACGCCGAGACGGACCAGATGGGCGTGGTCTATCACGCGAATTACTTGATTTGGTTCGAGGTCGGCCGCGTGGAGCTGATGCGCGCGCTGGGCATTGAATACAAGCGCATGGAAATCGAGGACGATTGCCATATCGTTGTTGCCGACGTCCGCTGCCGCTACCACGCTTCCGCACGCTATGACGAAGTGGTGCGCGTGCGTACGCGCATCGCGGAGTCGCGCAACCGCACGATTCGATTCTCGTACGAAGTTTTTCGCGACACCGATCAGGAACTCCTTGCCGTCGGCGAAACGCTGCACGTGATTTGCGGCAGCAATGGCAAGCCCAAGCTCTTGCCGGAAAAATATCGAGCGATTCTTGGGACGACTTCACCTTCGTCAGTGTCAGACGCACTGCGGAGCCATTCATGACGATTGCCGTCAGCGGCAACGATCTCACCTTCGAGCAGTTGTACGCTGTGGCGCTGCGCGGCGAGAAAGTGACGCTCACGACGGATGCTGTCGAACGCATGAAAGCGTCCCGCGCGGTGGTCGATCGCGTGGTGGCTTCGGGCGCTACGGCCTACGGAATCAACACCGGGTTCGGCAAGCTTGCCTCCGTGCGCATTTCAGCCGAGCAGGTGCGCCAGCTTCAGGTGAACCTGGTGCGCTCGCACGCATCCGGCGTGGGCCCGCCGCTGACCGAGACCGAGACGCGTGCGATGATGCTGCTGCGGGCGAACGCGCTGGCCAAAGGTTTGAGCGGCATTCGTCCGGTAATCGTGGAAACGCTTTGCGCGATGCTCAACGCCGGAGTGCATCCGGTGATTCCATCGCAAGGTTCCGTTGGCGCATCGGGAGATTTGGCGCCGCTGGCGCATCTCGCGCACGTTGTGATTGGGGAAGGCCGCGCCGCGTACCGCGGTGAAACGCTGGCTGGCGCGGAAGCCATGCGCCGCGCAGGCGTTACTCCGGTCGCGCTGGACGCTAAAGAAGGGCTGTCGCTGCTCAACGGCACGCAAGGAATGCTTGCATTGCTGAGCCTCGCACTGCGCGACGCCGACACGCTGGTGGACACCGCGGATGTGGCCGCGGCCTTGTCGCTGGACGCGCTCCGCGGGAGTCCCGGCGCCTTCGACGCGCGCATCATGCACGCGCGGCCGTACACCGGCGCGGCGATGACCGCGCGCAACCTCGCGCACTTGAACGAAGGCAGCCAGATCCGCGAGTCCCATCGCTCCGCGGAGAAAGATGCGCGCGTGCAGGATGCTTACAGCTTGCGCTGCACGCCGCAGGTACACGGCGCGGTGCGCGATTCGCTGGCGCAGGCGCGCGAGATGGCGGCTGTAGAGTTGAACAGCGCCACGGACAATCCGCTCGTGTTTGTCGGCGACGGCAGTGGCGACATTATCAGCGGCGGAAATTTTCATGGGCAGCCGCTGGCGATGGCCGCGGATCAAGTCGCAATAGCGATTGCCACGCTGGCGGGAATTTCCGAACGGCGCGTCGAGCAAATGACCAACCCGCTGACTAGCATGTTGCCCGCGTTCTTGACGCCGGAGCCCGGAATCAACTCTGGGTTCATGATCGCGCAGGTAACCGCGGCGGCGCTGGTCAGCGAGAGCAAAGCGCTCGCCGTCCCGCATTCCGTGGATTCGATTTCAACTTCCGGCAACCAGGAGGACTACGTCTCGATGGGCATGAGCGGCGCGCGGCGCCTCGACCGCATGCTGCAGAACCTGCGTTACGTCATCGCCATCGAACTGCTCTGCGCTTGCCAAGGCATCGATCTGCTTGCCCCGCTGCAAACTGGTGCGCTGGCGAAGAAGGCCTACGAGGCGGTGCGCGCAAAATCCGCTAAGGTTGTGCAGGACCGCCCCCTGGCCGCTGAGATCGAGGCCGTCTCCGCGCTAGTCGCCGCCGGCACGTTTTCCGCAATACTCCACTAACGCTGTCTCAATTGCGAAATGCGTAGAGCGTCACGGTTATGTGACTCCTCGCGCGAGGGATAGCGACCGTCCGTCTTAAGGAAGGGTTTGCGCGCCAAAGCGCGGCGTTTGGCGGCTTCATACATAACCTTTCGCATAGGCCCCCCTCCCCCCCGTTTTCTGGATCTGCACATTCTAAATGACTTACGGGTCGATTCGCTCGGAACTGCAGATTCTACAGAACTTAGCTTTCAAATTGCCCGAATCGATCTCGCGGGAGACAAATTAGCCTGGAAACTGCCGTCTCTGGTTGAAAAAGAAAAAGGGCGGCTTGAATTAGCCGCCCGCAGGAATTCCCACTTACAAGTATAGCACAGTTCGCGATTGGAATTGATATTTCTTTCTGCGCGCGAACGGATGACGCGAGTAGAGGGGGCACGGCACCACTTACTGGGCCAGGGCTTGCCGAAGGAAGGTCAGCATGCGGTAACCAGCGATGTGGCTGAAGGGCGGCAGCTCCAGCGAATAGTGCCCGCAGTGCAGGGCCAGCGTGCGTGGATGCGCATTGTGACGGCGAAGCGCGGCAAGCATCTGCTCGGTCAGAGCTGGAAGGAAGGTCGGATCGTACTTGCCGTAGACCATGAAGGCGTTCTTCCCGGCTCCCAACCCGCGCTCCACGTAGGGCATGGGACTGACCGGCGCCCAGTATTCGCGCAGCTCATCCACCGTGACGTGTTCGCGCAAGCTCTCCCACACGTGCGCGGTAGTCATGCCTTGACTGACGACGTCGGCAAAATAGGTGGACACATGGAAAAAGCCGCCAACCCGGACGGCGGGATCGTGTACCAGAGTGATATAGCCGACCGAGGAGCCGATGCTGGTGCCGAGAATGCCCAGCCGCGAAAACCCTCGCTGCTCGAGCCAGCGCAAGCAGCGCCGCGCGTCTTGCACCGCCTGGCGGTTCGCCTGAAGCGTGAGCCCGATGTTGGGGCCTACGAGTTGGTCCGCGCGTTCATGCCCCTGCGCCATGCGACGATCGTGATACGGCAAGCTCATTTTCAGCGCGCTGATCCCAATGCGCTGCAGCCATTCGCCTAAGCCGCGCTGGCCGTGCCACTTAGCGTTCCAGTTGGGCAGGATGAGGACGGCGGAGCCTCGCTTGCGCGCTGGGAAGAACTGTGCGTAGACGGTATTGTTTTCCGGCCAGGGCGACTCGATCGAGCTGGTAAAGCTCAGAACGTTGTCGCCATTAAGCCGGTAATCGGTTGCGGGCGTGGTGGTGTACCACTCGTGGCTGTTCTCGATGGCCTGGTGCGCGTAAGTGCGCAGGAATGCGGCGGGATCGGGGTGCTCGGCTGGCCCGCCGATGTGTTCCAACCCCCACGCGAAGGGGCGCACCAGACGGTTATCGTCCGTTTTCCAGCGGCGTTGCTCGTAGCGATGGATGCGGCGTGCGAACCAGTTCATAAAGAAGTTTACAGTCAACAGTTTACAGTTAACAGGGCTGGGAGAAAACCTGGGAAACAGCTAATGCCGAGAGATGGCGCGGCATTGCAACTACGTTTGCTGCGGACAGCCTAAAAGGCTGTCCCACTGGTCGCTGAGGAGCACAGAGAAGAGATGTTAGGGATGGGGCACTGTCATGCAGTGGTGCGTTGAGCGAGCGCGGTCTGTGTGGCACATTGCTTGGAGGGGCCGCGGCCCGCGCACACCTTGGTTATCGCGCTCATTTTTCTCTTTGGCATTGTGATTGGCAGCTTCCTGAATGTCTGCATCTTGCGGATTCCGGAGGACGTTTCGATTGTTACGCCAGGTTCCCGGTGCCCTCGGTGCCAAACGCCGATACGTTGGTACGACAATGTTCCGGTCTTCGGGTGGCTCTGGCTGCGAGGCAAGTGCCGCATGTGCGGCCTGGCAATTTCTCCCATGTACCCCCTGGTTGAATTGGCCACTGGCCTTCTTTTTGTAGCGTGCTATCTGGAATTTGGACTTACGCAGGCCGCGGTCAAGTGGCTGTTTTTCACATGTCTAATCATCGTGCTGACGATCACCGACCTGCGCATGCGCATTCTCCCGGACGTGGTGAACTGGCCTGGCTTCGTGGCGGGCCTTTTCTTCTCGGCATTCGTGCCCCCCGACGACCGCATCGCCGTTTCCCTGTATGTCGCCATGTTCCATCGAATGCCGTCTCTTCCGGTTCAAGGTCTGCTCGACGCGCTTCTGGGGGCGGCGTTCGGAAGTTTCCTGCTCTGGGCTGTGGCGGCACTGTATAAGCGCGTCCGCGGGCACGAAGGCATGGGCATGGGTGACGTTAAGATGATGGCGATGGTGGGAGCCTTCCTTGGCGTGCGCGGGGCGTTCCTGACGATCCTGCTGGGGACTCTGCTGGGAACACTGGTGGGGGTCGCCATGATTATTGTCCTCTACGTCGCGGGGTGGCAGCGAAACCTGGCCGAGCGCGCCAGCCGTCGCCGGCTGGGCAGTGTGAATGCCTTGCGTTGGAAAATCGCCAGCCAGTATCAGCTCCCGCTCGGGACGTTCTTGGGAATTGCGGCATTGCTGGTGGTGTATTTTGGTCCAATGATGATGACGCGATGGTTGCGACTGCTTGCGTGACATGAATGAACTCCTGATGCTCGCGGGCTTGCAAACGGCGAAGCCGCCCAATCTATGGGCGTTTGGCGTCGGCTCTGCCGTCGGACTGTTTGCCATCGTGATGGTGGTGTTCTTCTTTATACGGCGCTATTTTCGGAACGTCCGAAACGCGGACAAAAAAAAAGAAGGAGAGGCGCAGACACCGCGCACACAAAATCCCTCAGCCTTCATGGCCGCCTCGATGCAAGGCGTCATCCAAAAACTGCGCGAGCAGGAAAAAGAGCTGGAGCGGCTGCACCGTATCGAAAAGGAACGCGCTGCGCACACGGAACGCCTCAGCGAAGAAGTCACGCGCAACATGCCCGCCGGCCTGCTGGTGGTCAACGCGACCGGAATTATCTCCAGCGCGAATCCCGCTGCCGAGCAGGCACTTGGCATTCACGGACTGGGCTTCCGCCGCTACAGCGAAGCGTTAGGCGAAGGGTCCGAGCTTACGCGATTGATAGCGGAGTGCCTGACGGAAGGAAGCATCTTCCGCCGCGAGCAAGTGGAGCACGCGACCCCTTCCGGCGAGCGCCGCCACCTGGGAGTCACCATCTCCCCGATTCGCAAAGGTATCGAAAAGATTAGCGGCGCGATTTGCCTGTTGAGCGACTTGACCGAACTCGCCGCCCTGCAGCAGCAGATGCAGCTCAAGGAAAATCTCGCGGCTCTTGGCGAGCTTTCCGCGGGCATCGCCCACGAATTCAAGAATGCGCTGGCCACGATCTCCGGTTACGCGCAGATGATTCGTGCCGAGGAATTGGGCGCAGAGGCTTCCGACTACGCCGACCATATCCTCGAGCAGACGCGCAACATCACGCACGTCGTGACCGAATTTCTAAAGTATGCGCGCCCGCTCGAGATCGCCAACGAGCCGGTGCCGCTGGACGCCGTAGTGCAGCGAGTGGTTTCTGACGTTACAGAGGCAATCCCTGCTGTCCGACTGCGGTTTGAAGGAGTGTTTGGCAGCGTTCCGGGCGATGAGGGGCTGCTGCGCCAGGCGCTGCTCAATCTCGTGCGCAATGCCGCGGAAGCTTGCGCCGGTACCGCCGACGGAGGACAAGTGCTGCTGAAGGGCGAACTCGTTCGCGCCGAAGACGGCGGATCGCAGCGCATCGTGATCCTCGACAACGGGCCTGGAATCGAAGGGACCGCGCTAGGCAAACTCTTTCGCCCCTTCTACACCACGAAGGCGGACGGCACAGGCTTGGGCCTGGCCGTGGTGCAAAAGATTATCGTGCAGCATGGCGGCCATGTGGAGGCGCGCAACCGTTCCGAGGGCGGAGCGGCCTTTACGGTTACGCTACCTTTGTGCGGCAGAGCCGCGGAAGCGGTAGAATTGAAGAAGAACAGCATAGAGACCTAGTTCCTGTCCCGGGGAGGTAACTTCATGGACGCACGAATGTGGCGAAACGTTGCCGCTTTTGCAAGCTTGGTTCTAAGTGTCCTCGCGCTCACGGCGCTTCCGTCCGCGGCGCGGCAACAGCAGCAGGATCCCGCGCAACAGTCCACCGGAGATCCGGTGGCGGATGCCGCGCGTAAGGCTCGCGAACAGAAGAAGAAAGACACCCCCAAGCCGAAAAAAGTCTATACAGACGATGATCTGAACCATCTCGTAACGGGAACCGCTGCGGGCGCGCCGGGGACGACAGAAGAAGGCGCAGCCAAGAACTCCGACGCGCAAGGCAAAGATGCGGCAGGTAAAACTGGCGAGGCTAAGGACAGTGCAGAGGTCGCATGGCGCAAGCAGTTCAGGGAAGCCTACAAAAACCTGGACCGCGCGCAAAGAGAGGTCGATATCCTGCAGCGCGAGGATAACAAGGCGCAACTTCAGTACTACAATGACCCGCAGAAGGCCCTTGCGGAGCAGTACACCCGCAAAGATATCAACGAGAAAGATGCAAAGATCGCCGCGAAGAGGAAAGAGATTGACCAGATCAAGCAGCAGATCAGCGATATGGAAGAGGCGCTGCGGAAATCAGGCGGCGACCCTGGCTGGGCCGCGCCGTGAGACGGCGGCTGTAAGTTTCTAGTTTTTAGTTTTTAGTCGATTCGACAGAGCTGTGGGGCTTTGCTTCTAGCCAGCTTACCCCACGGACCGTTCGTGTTCATCTGTTCACTCACCAGCGCCAACGCCGACGATAGCTCATTTGCGCGGCTTCAGCCCCAGGCAGTTCTTCACTAAATACTAAAAACTGACAACCAATGACTGTCGTTCTTCTCCGCACATGGCTGCTTCGTTCTTCCGGCTCACCGCGTAAACCATGATAGAAACGAAGGAGATGGAACCGCTCCTGCTTGTTGAAGATAAAAATGAATTGCGCGCAATGCTCCGCAAAGCGCTCGAGCGCTCCGGCTACACCGTAGATGAGGCGCCGGACGGCAGCGCCGCTATCCAGAAGGTTCGCGCACGCCGCTACCTGCTGGTCATCACCGATCTGAAGATGCCCGGCGCTTCGGGCCTCGACGTCTTGCGCGCGACAAAGCACGCCGACGCTACGATTCCGGTGATTCTTCTGACCGCGTTCGGCTCGGTGGAAGAAGCCGTCACGGCGATGAAGGAAGGGGCTTTCGACTTTCTGCAAAAGCCCGTCGACCTCGATCATTTGAAGCTTCTTGTGCAACGTGGCGCGCGTCAACAGGAGCTGCTCCGCGAGAATTTGCTGCTCCGCGAAGAGTACACGGCACGCTACGGATTTCCGCGCATCGTCGGCGAGCATGCTTCGATCCGCGAAATCAGCCAGCAGATTCAGCGCATAGCCGCGACTGATTCCACCGCGCTGCTACTCGGTGAGAGCGGCACCGGCAAAGAGCTCTTCGCGCGCGCGATTCACCATTTGTCCAGCCGGCGCGAGCAGCCTCTTGTCGCGCTGAACTGCGCGGCGATTCCGGAAGGGTTGGTCGAAAACGAATTGTTCGGGCACGAGCGCGGCGCGTTCACCGGAGCGGGAGCGCGCAAAATCGGCAAGATCGATCTGGCGCATCGCGGGACATTATTTCTCGATGAAATCGGCGAGCTGCCTTTGGCGATTCAAGCCAAGCTCCTCCGGGTGCTGGAGGAAAAGCGTTTTGAGCGTGTGGGCGGGACGCAGCTAATCGAAGCGGACGTGCGCATTGTGGTGGCGACGAATCGCGACCTCCAGAAATTGATGCAAGAGAAGTTGTTTCGCGAGGACTTGTATTTCCGGATTTCGGCGGTGCCCATCACCATCCCCGCATTGCGCGACCGCGGCAACGATGTGCTGTTGCTGGCCGAGTATTTTCTCGAGAAATTCAGCCGCGAATTTGCCAAGCCTGGCCTGGAGCTTTCCTCCGATGCCAGACAGAGGCTCCTCGAATATCGCTGGCCTGGAAACGTGCGCGAACTGCAGAACACACTGGAGCGCGCCGTGATTCTAGCCGATGGGCTAACCATTCGCGCCAACGGTTTGCAGCTTCCTTCGCCTAAGCCGGATCTTGCGAGCCTGCCGGACGGGATGCTGCTGGAGAAATTTAGTTGGGAGGGCTCGCTGGAGGAAGTGACGCAGCGCGCGACTGGCCACGTCGAACGCGTGCTGCTCGAGAGCACGCTCCGCGATTGCCAGTGGAACAAGACGCGAGCCGCTGAGCGCCTCGGCGTCTCGCCCAAAACGCTGCTGGCGAAGATTCGTGCGGCCGGCCTGGAAGAATGATTACGAGGGCTTCTGGGTTGAGGTCGTGCTAACTCTTACGTCCGGTATGGAGGCCGACGGAGCCCAGCGTCCACAGCTGATATTCTACCGACGCGAATCCGACTTTACACATCAGCGAGGCCAGTTCGTCGGGGTGAAAGAAGCGCGCCACCGAGGCTGGGAGATATTTGTACGCGTGCGGGTTACCGGACAGCAAGCCCCCAATCTTCGGCAGAACCTTCCGGCAGTACCAGCGATACAGATCGCCGGCCAGGCCTGCGGGCGGCTCTGTGAATTCCAGAATCGCTACAGTGCCTCCCGGCTTTAGCACTCGCTGGATTTCCTTCAGTCCGCCCTCGTAGTTTGCCAGATTGCGAAAACCGAAAGCGGTCGTCACCAAATCAAACGTCGCATCGCGAAATGGTAGGCGCAAAGCATCTGCTTCGACAAAAGCTGCGGGCTCGGCCGCATCTTCAGTCGCGTGCTGGGCGTGGGCTTCGCGTTTTGCATTCGCGCGCAGCAGCATGGCGTGCGAGAAGTCCGCGCCGATAACCTGTGCTGGACCACGGCTCGCCAGCGCGAACGCGAGATCGCCGGTGCCGCAGCAAAGATCAAGCACGCGCGCGTCGCGCCGCTGCAAGATTGGCCGGAGGCGCCGAGCGGTCCGCGCACGCCACACACGATCCATCTCCAGCGACAGCAGATGATTCAGGAAGTCGTAACGCGGCGCGATTTCCGTGAACATCTCGCGGACTTTGCGCGAGGCGTCCGCGTCGGTCTGCGCGCCTTCGGGGCGAGTTCCTTTCGCGGGGGTGGCAGCCTCAGGCATTGGCCTGGCCGGAATCGCAGAAGAATTGAGGAGCAAAGCGCACAACGCGCTCGACCGCCGGCAAAGGAACACGATCGTACGACGCCGCTTTGCCGATGCGTGGCGTCAGCACAAATCGAAGCTGGCCATCGCGCGTCTTTTTGTCCGACCGCATCGCGTCGATCAACGCGCCCACCGGCACGCGCGGCCACGGCGGTAGCGGGCCGATGCGCCGCACAAGCGAGACAATCCGTGAAACGTCGTTGGCGCGCGTGAACCCGGTTTCGTGCCCCAGCAGCGCAGCGGCCATCATGCCCCAGGCCACCGCTTCGCCGTGCTGGTAACGCTTGTAGTGCGTGACGCTTTCCAGCGCGTGCGCGAACGTGTGGCCAAAATTGAGTATCTCGCGCAATCCGGATTCGCGTTCGTCGCGCGTCACAACCTGCGCCTTGATAGCCGCATTGCGCGGAATCAAGTAGTCGAGCGCCGCGCGGTTGCGGCGCTCCACCTTTTCCATGTTTCTCTCGAGATAGTCAAACATCCCCGCATCGGCGATCACCGCGTGCTTGATGATCTCGGCAAGTCCGCCGCGAAATTCGCGCTCCGGCAAGGTACGCAGCGTCTCAGGATCGGAAAGGACCAGGCGCGGCGGATAGAACGCCCCGACCAGGTTCTTCCCTTCGGGCAAATTCACTCCGGTCTTGCCGCCAATCGAGCTGTCCACTTGCGCCACCACCGTCGTTGGTACATGGACTAGGGCCACCCCGCGCAGATAGGATGCGGCAACGAAGCCGGCGACGTCTCCCACCACTCCCCCGCCCACTGCAATGAGGAGAGATTTGCGATCCGCGCCGCCTCTGACGAGGTCGCGAGCGAGCCATTCGACGGTCCGCAAATTCTTTGCCGATTCGCCGTCGTTCATCAGGTGAACGCATCGCGAGTTTGTGATCTCACAGCCGTGCCTTACACTCTTGCCAAGCGCCCGCCACACCTTCGCGGACGATACGATGTGTACGCTTGAAAATTTGCCGAGCTTCGCGATCTCCTTCGCCGCGTGGCGCAGCACTCCCGCGCCACACACCACTGAATAGGGCCCAGCCGAAGACTGGACCACAATGCGTTTGATTCTCATGAGTCCGACCCTTGGCAATGTAACACGCCGCCGAAATGGGATTGTAGTGGCCAGGTCTATCTTGGCGGGCGTGAGGTAGTGTCTCAGTTTGGAAACGAGCGGGATGACCACTGCGTCCATAAGGCTTAGCGAGAATCACGGAGCAAAACTGATGCTAATCCATATTTTTAGAGGTCCAGGCCGCGTCTTCGGCTTCACGGAAAATGCGACGGGAGCCAACCTACCTTCGCAATTTTCCCCTTGGACCGCCTTTAAGTCGATAGAGCTGAGCCGGGATGGAGAGCCAAAGGCGGGCGTGAATACCAACGAGTGCCTAGAAGACATTGAAAAGCATGGTTTTCACATCACCGATGCGCACGTCCGCATCACCGAAACTGTAATCTGAAATCAGGCCATCGCTCGCCAATTCAAACTGAGGCACTACCAGGCGTAAATCAATTCCTGCAATTCCTTCGTGCTACCATAAACCCACCCGGCACTGCCCTTCGTCATGACTGCTCCCGTCAAAACTCATCGCGCCGATTACGCCGTGGTCGGATCGGGTGTCGCGGGCCTGCGCGCCGCCATTGAGCTCAGCCAAGCCGGCAGCGTTTTGGTCCTTGCCAAGTCCGATTTGAGCGACTCCGCCACCGCCTGGGCTCAAGGAGGGATCGCCGTAGCCCTCAGCGACGAAGACGAAATCGGCCTTCACGAACAGGACACTATTAAGGCGGGCGACGGCCTCTGTCGCGCCGATGCTGTGGCCTTGCTAGTCGAAGAAGGTCCCAAATACATTACCGAGCTAATTGAGTGGGGCACGGAATTTGACCGCGCGGGCACCAAGCTTGCCTTCACCCGGGAAGCCGCCCACAGCCGCTCCCGCGTCTTGCACGCCCACGGCGACTCCACCGGCCGCGAAATCAGCCGCGCCCTCCTGGCCCGCGCGCACTCGGTTCCTCACCTGCATCTGCGCGCGCACGCGTTCACGACCGAGCTCGTCGTGGAATCCGGGGCGGTCGTCGGTCTGCGCTTCATCGACGAACTTGATGGCTCGCTCCACGAGCTGCGCGCCGAAGCCGTGCTGCTGGCCACTGGCGGCCTCGGCCAGATCTATCGCGAGACGACCAATCCGGATGTCGCCACCGGCGATGGCATGGCTATCGCCTATGACGCCGGCGCTGCGCTCTCTGACATGGAATTCGTGCAATTTCATCCCACCGCGCTGGCCGTAAAGGGCGCGCCGCGCTTCCTTCTCTCCGAAGCGCTCCGCGGCGAAGGCGCTATCCTTCGCAACATCAACCTCGAGCGCTTCATGAAGCGTTATAACGAAGCGCAAGAACTCGCGTCCCGCGACATCGTCGCTCGCGCCATCGTCTGCGAGATGCACCGCACTGGCAGCGAACACGTCTATCTCGACATGACCGCCAAGCCCGAAGACTTCGTCGAGAAGCGCTTCCCGCGCATCTACGCTACGTGCATGAGCTACGGCGTCGATCTCGCGCGCGATGTCGCTCCGGTCTGCCCCGCCGCGCACTACATGATGGGCGGTGTGAAAACCGATCTCTGGGGCCGCACTTCCCTGCCAGGCCTGTACGCCGCGGGCGAAACCGCGGACACCGGCGTCCATGGCGCCAATCGCCTGGCCAGCAATTCGCTTCTCGAAGGACTGGTTTTCGGCGCGCGCAGCGGCCAGGCGATGATGAAAGACGCCCCGGTCAAGAAGAAACACGCCGCCGGACTTCCCGGCAATCCCGCACCGAAGCCCGGCGACCCCGCGCAAGCGCAACCGCACAAAAACGCGAAGCATCCGCAAGCAGCGGCACTAACAACGATTCGCGACGTGATGTGGCGCTTGGTCGGAATTCTTCGCAGCGGGAAAGAGTTGACTAGCGCCATCGAGCAACTGCAGTCCCTGGAACTGCCGAAAGCGGAGAAGCACGACCGCCCCGAATGCGAACTCCGGAACATGCACTCGTTGGCTTTAGTAATGGCGAAGTCAGGACTCGCGCGCCACGAAAGCCGCGGCAGCCACTACCGCTCCGACTTTCCCTACCGCGACGACGACAATTTCGCCAAGCATTCCGTAGCGCAAAAAGGAAAAGAAATCCGCTTCGAGGCCTAAGCCGCACTTGGCGCAGCCATCCAAGGCAGTGCGCCTTCCCGGGACTGCCAATTACTTGGATTGAAGTTGCTTGACGCTTTCCAGGAAAACGTGCCCGGTAATGGCTACGCTCTTAGCACTGACTTTGTCGAGCGTATCCTCCACCGTGTGCCAATAAGGAATGTCGAAATCGATCACGTCCACCGCGGGCACGCCGCGCTTCAGAAATATGATGTGGTCATCTTCGGTCGGCAAGGATTCATTCACAAAAACATTCGAGTAGCCAAGCTGCGCCGCGGTTGTCCAAATCAAATCAGTGAGCGCCTTAGTCGAATCAGCTTCGCGCCTGAACCGCAAGTTCCGGCTGCCGACCATATCCGCTAGCAAAACCGCTTTGATCTTTGGCAGTTCGCCGCTCATCGCCAGCTTCGCTGCCATCTGCCGGCTACCATAACGGTTGTCCGGGTCTTGCCAAACAAACTTGACGGCTTCTTCGCCGTCGAAAAACGTGATCCATACCTGATAAGCGCCATGTCTTGGACAAAGGAGTCTTGCCAGTTCCAGCATCACCGCGGTGGACGACGCCCCGTCATCCGCCCCCACAAAATTTTCCAGCCGCTTCGTGTCGTAATGCGTGGCCAGCATAATGATTCCCGGCTTGTCGCCGGGAATCTTTGCCACGATATTCTTCATGGGTAGCCGGCCCGCGGGCGTATCGGCCGTAAACGAATCCGTCTCCACCTTGCAACCGTAGCTCGCCAACTCTGACTGAATGTACTCCTGCAGTTGCCCAATCGCGGCCGAACCCGAAGGTCGCGGCCCAAATCCCACCTGCTTCGCTACGTGCGCAAACGCGCGTTTCCCGTCGAACCCGCCACTCTTTTCCGCGGGGAGAGCGTCATCCCCAGCTTGCCCGGACGCCGTCGCGGCCGCGGTGCTCACCGGCGCAGCGCTGTCACCGTCTGCCTTCGCCCCACATCCAGCCAGCGCCGCGCACACCGCCACCATCGCCAACTCCCTGTGAAAGATCATTCAGCGTGCCTCCGCCGCAGCGGCCAACTGCCGCTCCTTCTTTCGGACTACCATGGCCGACACTCCAATGCCCACAAAATACAGCCCGATCATCGGCGCCATAAAAATCAGCATGGTCATGGCGTCAGGCGACGGTGTAATGATTGCGGCCACGATCGAGATAATCAGAATCGCGTAGCGGATGTTTTTCCAAAGAAACTTGGGTGTGACAATTCCGAACAAAGACAAAAAGAAAACCAGAACGGGCAACTCGAACACCAGACCCAGCCCGAGGAGCACCATCAGCGTCAGGTCAAAGTATTCGTTCACCGTGATCATAGGAACGATCGACCCCTGGGCACTCATCTGGAACGTAACCAGGAACTTGAGGACATAGGGCAGTGTAATGAAATATCCGAAGGCGATTCCGCCCAAAAAGAGAAGCACGGTGGAAAGAAGAAAACCTGTGATCGCGCTGCGCTCGTGTTTATAGAGCGCTGGAGCCACGAAGAGCCATATCTGGTACAGCACCACGGGCGAAGCCAGCACAAGGCCGATGTAGATTCCAAGCGTGATGATGAGATTAAGAAATCCCGCGGGATGCGTTGTTATCAGCTTGGGATCTAGGTGCGCATCGGAGAGCGCCTTCAGCATGGGCTTGGTTATAAAACCGATTATGTACTTACCAACGTAAACGCCCACAAACGCGCCAATGGCAATCGCAATCAGCGAATTGATGATCCGCTTGCGCAGCTCGACCAGGTGCTCAAAGAACGTCATTTGCCCGCCGGTCTCGGTAGTCTCTTCGGGGTGCTCGCTGGTCGCCATTTTGAAGTCTTCAGGATTAATCTTTCGTTCTCAGTTGTCCGCTTTTTGCAACTTCGCCTGCAGCTCCTGCGGTGCGGCAGCCTCCGAACCTTCCCCGCCACCTTGCGCGTTTGGGGCACTCGTCTCCGTTTCGCGAGAGACGTTCCCTTCCGCCACAGGAGCGACCACAGGGCCTTCACTCGCGCCGGATTCCGGCACCGAAGCTTCCGTCGCGCCCCCCGCTGCTAACTCCGGGGTGCCCGCCTGCGTCTCAGCACCTGAGGGCGTGGCCAGCGTAGCCGGTTGCGTCTGTGCTGCCGCGGCAGCGGACGCCGCCTCAGCTTTACGGCGCTCGACCTCCCGCGCTTGCCGCTCCAGGTCGCGCATCTCCTCTTCAAAGGCGGACTTGAAATCTGTGGAAGCCTTGCGAAACTCGGCCATCAGCTTGCCAAGCCCGCGTGCCAGTTCCGGCAGCTTATGCGGGCCGAATACGACCAGCACGATCACGAACACCACGATCATGTGTGGGATGCTAAGCATGATTTTGAGTGACCGAAAAAGGCTCCGTTGGCATCATAGAGAAGGGCGTTCCGAAGTGTCAAACGTCGGTACGCGCTGTGCTATAATTCTTAAGTCAGCGGGTCACGCGAGGGTAGGATGAAACCAGAGCGTCGCGGGATTTTCCTTGTCGTAGCAGTCCTCTTTGTATCTGCCGTCTTGGGCGGCATTTACGGGCCTAATGTGCGGGCCACCACGGCCTCCACGGACGATTACCAAACCGCCGTTCGCGACTTTACGCGCGTTTTGGACGTGGTTCAGGCCAATTACGCGGAGCCCGTCGACGTCGACAAGGCCGTCTACCAGGGCGCCATTCCCGGCATGCTCCGCATGCTTGACCCTCACTCCAATTTCTTCGACGCCCGCCAATTCGCTCTCCTGCGCGAAGATCAGCGCGGCAAGTATTACGGCGTCGGCATGGTCGTCGCTCCCCGCGAGAATCACACGGTGGTCATGGCTCCCTACGTCGGCGCACCGGCGTATAACGCCGGCATTCGTCCCGGCGACGTCATCATGAAGGTCGACGACAAGTCCACCGATGGTCTAACCACTAGCGACGTCGCCGACATGCTCAAAGGCGCCAAGGGCACCATCGTTAAAATTACTGTTTCGCGTGAAGGATATACGGAGCCGTTGGTTTTCACCGTGACGCGCGACGAAATTCCTCGCCACTCCGTGGATATCGCGTTTCTGCTCAAACCCGGTATCGGCTATGTCCGCCTCTCCGGGTTTAACGAAACTACCGACCATGAAATCGCTGACGCGCTGAAGCAACTCAACGCTCCTTCGCTGGACGGCCTGATTCTCGACATGCGCGGCAATCCCGGCGGCCTGCTGAATGAAGCCGTCGCCGTTGGCGATATGTTCCTCGACAAAAACCAGCTCATCGTTTCGCACCATGGCCGCGCCTCCGCCGATCGCCGCTACTACGCGGTTCGCGGGAATCAGGGCGACAACGTCCCACTCGTGATTCTCGTTAATGGCAACTCCGCTTCCGCCACCGAAATCGTTTCCGGCGCAGTGCAAGACCACGACCGTGGCCTTATCGTGGGTGAAACCACGTTCGGCAAGGGCCTGGTGCAAACCGTCACTCCTCTGAGCGAAAACACTGGACTCGCGTTGACTACGGCCCGTTACTACACGCCCAGCGGCCGCCTCATTCAGCGCGACTATAAGTCCATTTCGCTCTACGAATATCACTACGAGCGCAAGGTTCCCGAGCATCCAAGCGAGGTAAAGCTCACTGACAGCGGCCGCCAGGTAACCGGCGGCGGCGGCATCACCCCGGACATCAACGTCCCCGCGCCCAAGCTCACCAAGTTTGAAGAAACCTTGCTGCGCGCCGATGTCTTCTTCCCCTTCGAGGCCGGGGTAGGCGGCTTCACCCGCTATTACCTCGGCACCCGCCCGACCATCACCAAGAACTTCGAAGTCGATGACAGCGTAATGCGCGATCTGCGCACTTACATGAGCAAGCACGGCGTCCACTATACCGAGCCTGAAATCAGCGAAAATCTCGACTGGATCAAGCGCAAGATCAAGCAGGAAGTCTTCCTATCCGCCTTTGGTCAACAGGAAGGCTTCAAGGTCCAACTGGAAGCCGACCCGCAAGTCCAAAAAGCGGTGGAAGCCATCCCGCAGGCCCGCGCCCTCTACGAAAACGCACGAAAGATCGTAGCGCAGCGCGCTGGCATCACCCCAGTGCAACCCTAATCTGCTTTTAGAATGCGGCGGTTTGTAGCCTCGAAGGCCCGCCGCTTTCACAGGTTTCAAGCGTCGATTCCATCGCCATCCTGAGGCTATCTGACGCCTCGTTCGATTGCGATATCTCCTCGACCTCTTGCGGCAACCCAATGAGCTTTATTTGTCGCAAACGGTAATACTCACCTAAGTACAGGTCTCCCTTTCGTCGGTTGAATCCTCGAGGTAGTGTCAGTACTTTGCCAACAGGCTGTTCGGTGTGCTCTCGCAGCCCTTTGTTACGACCTCACCCGTGTGAAGCGCGCGCCCGAACCAGGTTCTGTCCAGCAGCGTGATGCGCTTGCTGCAAGCTTTGCAGCCGCGGAAATTGAAGTAGCGAGGAGACGACGACCACAATGAAGCCCAGCCAGAAAACACTCCTATTCCTGATTGTTATTCCATTTGTTCTCTGCGCCTGCAGCGGCCTGAAACAGCCGGCTGGCACGGGCACCGGCACCGGCACGGGAACGGGCACTGGCACAGGAACGGGCACTGGCACTGGCACGGGCAACGCAACGGGCCCCTTCACCATTGGCGGTTCGGTGCTTGGTCTCAAGGGAACCGGACTTGTTCTGGAAGATAACGGGGGCGATGACCTGACGGTCACCGGTACGGGTACAGTGGCCTTCACCTTTAAGACGGCGATCGCGAGCGGCGCCACCTACACCGTCATTATCAAGACTCAGCCATCCAGCCCTGCCCAGACCTGCAGCGTGGCCAGCGGCACCGGTACACCCACCGCCAACGTCACGACTATACAAGTGGTTTGCGCACCAGTCTTCACTATCAGCGGATCGGTTTCGGGCCTCCTGGGTTCAGGATTCACGTTGCAGGACAATGGCGGCGACAATCTCGCTGTCAGCGGCACGGGCAACGTAAATTTTACCTTCGCCACGCCTCTTCTTGCCGGTGCAACGTACGCCGTTACCATTCTTACGCAACCCAAGACGCCAGTGCAGACCTGCACGGTGGTCAATGGCAGTGGCACGGTCAACGGCAACGTGGGCAACGTCAATATTATCTGCTCTCAACCAGCCTTCTCTATCGGCGGTTCCGTGGTCGGACTCGTAACCGGCCCTGGCGACACCATGGAACTGCAAAACAACGCAGGCGACAACCTCCATGTTACCGGCGACACCGTGTTCACGTTCGCCACACCCGTCACGAACGGCGGTCTCTACAACGTTGACGTCTTCCTGCCGCCCACGAGCCAGACAGAAAGCTGCACTCCTTTCTTTTTTACCGGTATCGCCACGGGCAACGTATCTAACGTGATCATCGATTGCCAGCATAATGATTGGGGCTGGTGGAGCTGGCAGCTGGCCGAAACCAGCAAGGCCGACAATTTCGGCGGGGTCACCACTCCGCTCAAGACGCCTACCACAGTGCGAATACCGAGCGTCGGTGAACCCGGCGGGCGCGATTTCGCGGTAACCTGGACAGACAATGCCGGCTTACGCTGGCTCTTTGGCGGAAAAGGCTATCCTTACAAAATCACCCTGCCTCCAAATGTCGTCCCGGACAACCTTTTGAACGATCTGTGGGTTTGGGATGGTACCGAATGGATTCCGGCCAACCTGCCGATGTTCACAACCAGCAGTGGCGATTGGGTTGTGGATATTACCCCACTAAAAAAACAAAACGTCCCCGGCTTCTACGGGACACTGGGCACTGGCACCCCTATAGCGGGCCCGGGGTCCATTGCTACTGCCCCGGGTTCGCGTTGGGGTGGCTCGACCTGGACTGACGCCTCCGGCAACCTCTGGATGTTTGGCGGACAAGGATTCGACTCCTCGATCTCGCAAAATAGTGCCCTTCTTAACGACATTTGGGAGTGGGTTTCTAGCCCCTCTCCTGGGCCCCTGGATACCCATCCGGGCAACGCAATTGCCGGCACGTACACCGGTCAGTGGATCTGGCAGGGCGGCTTTGACATTGGTAACCACAGCGGCATCTATGGCACTCAGGGAGTTGCAGCTGCCGGATGCTCAACATCGACCACCACCGGATGTAATCTCCCCGGTGGCCGCTGGGCTGCAGCTACCGCCACGGATCCCGCCGGCAATGTCTGGCTCTTCGGCGGCCAAGGCTACGACTCTGCCGGCAAGGTCGGTCTGCTGAATGACTTGTGGGAATATAGCCCCGCATCGAAACAGTGGACTTGGATTGGGCCCTCCAATTCCAATGTAGCCAATCAAAATGGCAGTTACGGCACTCTGGGGACAGGCTCCGGAACCACCGCACCAGGCGGCCGCCAGCACGGGACGCTGTGGGCCGATGCCTCCGGCAATATCTGGCTCTTCGGTGGATTCGGATTCGATTCCGCGGGAACAGGCTCGCCCGAAGGTGCGGTTCTGAACGACCTTTGGAGATACAACACTACGACCAAGCAGTGGACTTGGTTCTCCGGCGGCGGCACTACCGGTATCGCCAATCAGGGCGGGACATACGGGACGCAAACCGCTGCAGCGGCAGCAAATGTTCCCGGCGCGCGCTGGGGTTCGGTGGGCTGGACTAGCCCGGACGGCGACCTCTTCTTATTCGGTGGTTGGGGATACGGTTCTAGCACCACGCAGGGGACCGGATTCCTCAATGACATTTGGGAGTATGATCATACCACCGGGCAATGGACTTGGTGGAAAGGCACCAGTGGAGTCAATCAGCAAACTGACATCCAGAGTCCCGCTGGGTCGCTCTTCGTTAACAATGTGGTTAGTGGCCGCAGGGGCGCCGCTATATGGCCACCATTTGGATCTAAATACGTTACGGTGTTCGGCGGAGAAGGTTACGACACGACTCCCGGCGCTCCTCCAGGGTACTTGAACGACTTGTGGCAGTACCTGCCGTTTCCATGATGTCTCCGGCTTTTCTGCGAGACCCATTTGAGTAAGAAAACAGCCCCGCCCTTCAACAAGGCGGGGCAATTTTTTGCCTCTGGGGCAATGGCGTAGAACCTCAGGGGCCTAGGCAGCCTTGCACAGGCTGCTCCACGGAAGTGGAGCGCCGCATTTACGCAGGCCTGTTGGCGAAGCAGAATCAGCGCCACTGCCAAAGATGCGGTGGCAAAAATCGCTCGCGCCTCGCACTGGCCCCGAATTCGCCCGTAAATGCTTGGCATTGGCAACGCCGCGCGCCTCTGTTAAAATTTTTTAGCTGCTCATGGGCGAGTAGCTCAGCTGGGAGAGCGCCTCGTTCGCAACGAGGAGGCCGGGGGTTCGAATCCCCTCTCGTCCACCAGATTTTAAAGAACTTAACCGACTTTTCGGAATTCCAAAATCTTGCCAGACTTGCCATTTGGAACCGCCGCCGCTGCCTCCTGGTGGCCAGGCAGCGTGAACCCCGTTCCTGCTTTTTCTGCCCATCGCAAGCGCCATTCGCGCTGCTTCAGGAGTTTTTTGTACACCTCGGACACGTGTGACTTCGCGTGCCCCGACCAGGTGTGTTGCAAAGCCGCTGGAACTTCCGCCGTCTCTAGTTCGGTAATGCGGAAGCGCCGGAAGATGTTGAACCCACCCTGTTCAAGCCCCAGTTTTTTCAGGATGGGGTGCAGGCTGTGCTTCAGAATATCCCGCTGCATGAGTTGGCTGCCGTCCGGTTTGCAAAAAACCAAACCACCTGTTCGGCCGCCCACGAAGTCACGCAGTATCGCGGCCAGAGGCTCGGACAGATCGACCACCCGCCCGTGCCTGGAATCCGCGTTCTTCGTTTTCATGTGGTCCTGAAGCTCTCCGCGCTTGGCTTTCTGCACAATCTCCAATGTGCGGAAATCTTCATAGATGGAACGAATGTCGAGGCCGAGTGCTTCCCCGGCCCGCATCGGCCCACAGCCTGCGAGCAACGCATACAACGTGAAATACGGTTCTTCAGCTTCCTGCAGAATCGCTGTCATTTCGTCCCGGTCAACGGTCGGCTGGTTCTGTTCGTCTACCTCTGGAATATCAATGAATTCGTCGTCCCAGTCTCGCATGAAAAGCGGTTCGCCCCTCACGTCTCGCGCCGAAGCCACAACGGCTTTGACGATATTCACGTAGTCGCGAATCGTCGCCGGCGCCAGCGAGGAAATATGATCAACGAACTCTTTCATGGCGAGGTTGGTGACGTCGGCCAGATACCACTCACCGAAGAAGGGATACATCCACTTGTCCAGAGCGTATCGCCGTGTGTCGATCGTCGTCTGTTCGAGTGGATTGCGCTTGCGGTTGGAAAGAGACTGTAGCCAGATTTCACCCTGCTCTTTGAAGGTGATGTTCGAGGTGCTCTCGCGGAATGTCTGCGTCGAATTAATGCCGAGCTCTTCCAGCTTCTCGGCTGCTTTTCGCTCTGCGATTGTACGCGTGCGGCAGACGCCCAAGGAAACAAAGCCCCGTTTGGGTTCTGCCTGGCCCGGAACATCCCGCCAGTATTGGACATAAGCCACCATTGTCGGGAGCCACGGGTCACTCTTTTTGCGGCCTTCCTGATACACACGCCCCGCTTGCCAGTTGCGCCTCATCAGAGATTTGCCTCTCCGGCGTGGCGCCACAATCAGGCGGAGTGTAGCAGAATCAGGCAACGTTCATCTCGCTTTGTTTGACGGGACCGATGCCCCCTCTAATGCGTCGGCCCTTTGACTCACTCGCGGACCGGAGCGGAATGACCTGAGGCTTCCGGCTGAGATTGAACATCTCTCCGCTTCGAGTTGAGAGCGGCTCGCGCTTTTTCGACGGTGTGGCGTGCGTAATAGATCGGATCGGCCTTGTCTTGCGAACGGTAGTCGGCGATGCGCTGAATAACGACTTCGGGATCGTCGCCGCGGGCGAGGGCGCGCTTCGCATAAGCCCAATCGTGCTCGGATTGACTTTTGTGGTCGTTGGACACCAACCGCTCGCGTTTTTGGTACTCGCCAAAGTGTCGAGGCGCTTCGGGCGAGTCTTCGTCAATGGTGAAGTCGCGGAGGGTGTAGACAGCATCGCTTTCCTGCCGCGCCTGGACGATAAATTCCTCGGAGAGTTTATGGTTAGCAAATCCCGGTAAGCGCAGCACGCGTGTCGAGTCCGTCGCCGCCAGATCGCCGCCGAATTTGTTTGCGAGGTTGTGGAGGAGAGCCTCGGCCTCGTCCTGACTGAACCCGCCCACTTTCCACACGACCTGGTGCTTGCCGGGCGAGGTGTCGAGGACGAAGTTTGGCGGTGGGACTTCGCCTGAGCTGTGAATCGCTTCGAGAGCTTGGTCGCCCTTTCGGTCGAGGTCGAGATAGACGTGGCGGATATCCTTTATATTTCCTTTGGTCCGGCTGAACGCGCCGTCCTTTATGGGATTCATTCCGAGGAAGACGTCGTAGCCACTGGCGCTCTGACCCGCGAGCCAGGATTGAAAATCGGGACTTGCGATGGTCTCTGCCTTGGCGATGGTTTGAACTGCGTGACCGGTGGAGCGATTTCGCACCAAAATCGCGGCATTATCCTCAGGCCCGAACAGCTTCCGGACATACTCCGAAGCGGTGAGAGTACGCGGCGCGAATTTGCTATCGGTGCTCATGGGCGGTCCTGCTTGGCAAGGAAAACGGCGCCGTAGTCGAACAGGTCCGCATCCGGATCGTAACTGTTGACTAGGAGAACTTCGGAAATGTATCGGCGGCCAGGCCGGCGCTCGACATGGATGACGACGTTGAGGGAGTCGGCGATGTTTGTCTTGATGGCTCTGAAAGGTAGCTCAACTCCGCTCTGCAAAACACAACTGGTAAAGCGCGCCAGGCCCTGTTGCGCGGAACTTGCGTGAATGGTGGATAGCGTTCCCGAATGTCCCGTGTTCAGGAGTTGCAGGAGGTCGAACGCCTCGCTTCCGCGAACCTCCCCCAAAACGATACGGTCCGGGCGGTGGCGGAGCGCTGCTTTCAGGAGATCTCGGATGCCGACAGCGGGAAGGCCATTCTGTTCGCGGCGGGCTTCAAACCGAACGAGATTTTGCTGCGGCAATTGAATCTCGGCCGTGTCTTCGATAACGAGCACCCGTTCATCCTGCGGAATGAATTTTCCGAGGATCGAAAGTAGGGTCGACTTTCCAGTGCCAGTTCCACCGCAAATAAGGATGTTTTTGCGTGCTAGGACATAGTCTTCCAGGTGGTTCGCGAGGGCGCGGTCGAGAGTGCCTTCGCGTATCAGATCCTCCATCTCGAAGTGCCGGGTGTTGAACTTGCGGATGGTGAGCGTCACGCCGGCAAGACTGCACGGCGGGATCACCGCAGCGACGCGGCTGCCATCGGGCAAGCGCGAGTCAAGAATGGGTTTCGATTCCGAGATATCGTCGCCGAGACGCCGGGCGATATTTTTCACGGCGACCATGAGGGATCGCTCGCCGAGAGACACGCCCGGCACCTGTTGTAAGAAGCCCTGTTTTTCGATGAAGACCCGGTCGGGCCCGTTCACCATCACCTCGCTGATGGAGTCGTCGAGGATGAGGTGCTCGATGGGCTTCAGGAACGGCAGGATCATTTCGAATCCGTTCATTAGAGTTGTCCTTTGGCGAGCTGTACAAAGTACGAATCGTTCGGGTCGTTGTAGTGGGGCTTGAGATAACAAAACATCGGTGGCGTCGGGTTGACTCCGTCGTAGGCAACGACCACCGAAAGAGCATTGCGTAACTCCATGAACGTCTTGATGTCGAAGCGGTAGTCGCTCTGCGTGTTGTAGCTCTTCGAGGCGATGATATTCGCTTTGTGCGAGAGAGCTTTGCCGGTGAGCCAACTGACCTTTGTGTCGTGCCCGCTTTCGGACAAGCTGTAGCTCACTTTGAGCTGGTCTTCGCGTCCGCAGAGATCGCTTGCCGTCCTCGCTGAAAAATCATCCGACAACGAGAGGAATATCTTCGTGCGGAAGGTCTGGAGCAGCGTGCGCCAGCTTTCCGCGGGGAGCGCAGATCGCAGCGAGCTGATGCTTTGCGTTGCGATGATGGGAATGCACTTGGGCTGTCGCGAGAGGCTAAAGAATTTCTCGTCGCCGGTCGGGTCACTTTCGCCCACGGTGGCGAAGTGCTGGTACTCGTCGCAAAGGAAGAGAACCTGCCGGAAATGTTGCTCGGGATGGGCGTCGATTTTCGGAACGCGATTGAGGACAGCGCGCTCGAAATCGAGCTTCATCATCACACCCAGTGCTTTCGCGAGGCCGGCATTCATACCAATGGGGAAATTCAGAGCGGCGACGCTGCCATTTTCAATCAGCCAGCTAAACGAAGGCAGGGGCTTGCCGAATTGGTTGTTGGCGTTCTTCTGGGGGTCGTAACATTCCTTCTTCGGGCAGAAGACTCGCTTCACTTTGGAGTTGTCATCGAAGAGCGAGAGGAAGACGGAAACGCCCTCAACGATGGAGGTGCGGAGTTTCGGCTCGATGCGTTTCCAATCATCACGAAACCAGCGTTGGACGGCTTCCAGTTGAGTCAGCTTCTCGGAATCGGCTTGGGCCGGGTCGTGAACCGTGCGAGCCTCCGATGGAATGCCCCGCATCCTTAATATGTCCCGCAGCTCGGGGGAAGCAGGTGCAAGGTAGCGGTCTTCCCTCTCGTCGTGCACGAAACCGAGCCCCGCGAGGTCGGCAGTGCGCTCGCCAAAGACTTTGGGCGCGATGGCCACGTAATGGCGCCCGAGAATGATGTCCTCGGCCTCGGCAATTCGCTCTTCGAGGAGCGGCGGAGAGATCGCGCACTGGTAGACATCGAAGAAGGTAACGTAGTCGTAGGCGGCCTTATGAAGAAGGATGATGAACTTCACAAGGTTGGTGTAGGCCTGCTGCCAGAAGGGCTCCTTGCCACGGCCAAAGAGATTATTGAGGAGCGAGGCGATGTTGTATGCGAGCGCGTAGGCGTCGAGATCGTTGTGAAGAGGGTTGTAGCAGTACTCGGAATCGAGACTGATTTCGATGTAATCCTCGACGCGCTGGTGACGCGCGAGGATGTCTTTCACCTTGCGGCTAAAATCGCCTTTTACCTCCAAAATCAGACCGCCGATACGTTTGTCTTTGTCGACGGCTTTGTAAGCCAGAATCTGCTCCGCAAACGGAAGCATGCAGCAACTCGTCTTACCGCTACCAATAGCGCCCAGGATGGCGATCCCCGTAAACAAACCGCGCTCGGGAATCGTGAGCCAATAGGGAGCCTTGGCGGGCACCGGCTTGCGCGGGTTATGCACCTCCCCGACGACAAGAAATAGCTCGTCCCTGGTCCCGGGGTCGGGATATTTGGGAAGGCGTCCCGGAGAGATGGTGCGGCCCGCTTTCAGAGTGAAGATGTAGAGACCTGAAAGCGCCGCCGAGCAGACGAGGTACGGGGTGGTGAACAGAAGCGCGTAATAGAGATATTTGAAGGTCAGGAAAGCGTGGGGAGCGCGCAGAGCGATGACATGCAGAAAGATCTGCTCATCGGGGAATGGATGGGCATAAAACAGGAACATGCCAGCGGCCATGGCGAGGATGGCCGAAATGAACATGCGCGACTCCAGTGTTCTTTGCATCAAGCCCTCCCCCGCACCTCGACCGCCTGTCCTTTATCGGAGCCGGGCTGTGGGGTGCGCCGCGCCTCGCGCCACTTGCGGTAGTCCTGATCCCGCCAGAGCACTTTCTTCAGGACCGTGTTGACCACGTGGTCAGCGTTGCTCTCGATAAGCCGGGCGTAATCTTCGAGGAGCTCGTTGACCGGCTCTTCGAGCTTTACTTCCCGAGTCATGATCCCTGGTGCTTTCTTAACGATCGGCATGTTGTTCCTCCTCCGTTGATCTGTGTTTCTTCCGAACTCTCTGTCACCGTGGAAAAAACAGCCGGCACGATTTACCGTGCCGCAGGGCGGGAGCGACCCCACGAACTTTTTGGGCGGCTGAAAGCCGAAAAAGTGGGGTCGCTCCCGCCCAATTCGGTGTTTTTTCCAGGGTGACTCTTGCTTGCGCTGTCTTCTGCATCCGACTCTCCTCAAAGAAATTGCTTGCGCCACAGGGTGAAGAAACAGGTGAAGACGAAGGTGGAGTGTGTAGTCCTTACCTTCTTCACCCCTTTGCCTCAGGTTCCTGCTCAGGAACCGCAAACCGGCAAAGCACTTCAGCAGCAAAGTGCACAGTGGCGTGACGCTTGCTTCCGCCAAAGTCCAGGCGGATATCGGATTCGGGCACTCGTCCGACTTTCCAGCCGCGATAGAGATGTTCGAAGCGTTGCCCAGCGAATCTGGTTTTGGCCTGATTGCGGAAAATCAGGTCAGCCTCGGTGAGAGAGGTGTACCGGCTGAGGTCCCAGGTCTTGCGGATTTGGAAGTAGCGCAACAGGTCCGCCGATACGTCCGATCCCAGCGGAATGGTCACCAGAGAATCGAAAAGTTCTTTGGCCTTTTCGAAGTGGGAATCGACTCTTGCCAGATAGAGAAAACGGAACGTGGAAAGCTGCCGAAAGAGCGGGAGGTAGGCTTCGAGATGATGGACGAACTCTCTCAGATTTGCCTCTGACCCGTGGACGTAGGTAAACGTGACCACAGACGAAGGAGGGTCACTGGCAACAAACATCGGAAACTTATCGACGAAGTAGCGGACGGTGGGCTGGGAAGTTCTTTGTCCGTGGTAGATCTTCGAGGGCAGGAACTGATTCGGGACCTTTAATTGGTCGCAGAAAAAGCTGACTTTTTCGGGCTCGGTTTCAAGGTACCGATACCCCTGATTTAGGAGAACAAAATCGAGCATTCCAATGCGCCGCTGGATGTGTTCGATTTCGTGTTCGCGGCGATTGCGAATGTTTTCGCGGTCGATCTGCCGGTAGAGACGGCGGGAGAACAGGTGATAGACCGTTCCGCTCTTTGGAAAGCATTCGGTCCGGGCGTGACGCTTGGTGTGAAGTTTGTCCCAGAAGATGGTCGTGCGCTTGCCCCAATGCGCGTCGGTGAACGCGAGGAATTGACGCGCCACGAAGTAACCCGAATGCGTCGCTACAATGTAGAGAAAGCGGGCTTCCGCTTCGGTATAACCGAGGGCCTTCAAAGCCTTGAGATGGACAGGGGCGATGTTCATAGCGTGAGGATTCCTGCGGTGAGTTCTTGTTCGTCGAGAACACGGCGCAAGCGAGATGCCTCTTCCGAACGACCATAGAGCGCGAAGCCCGCAGAGGCTTTTTCCGCCATCGCACGCGGCCGGTAGTCGCGCGTCGCCAGTTCCAAGTCCACATGGCGTAGTTCGAGTTCCGGGTTCTCGTATTCCAAGCGCATATCGGGCAAAGGAATCTTTCCGTTCACAACCTGGAGCTGGTGCTTTTCGGCGACTTCCCTTTTGCGGTCCGCGTTGTCTTTTTCCGGACCGAGCAGGGCGAGATCGCGATTCAGATTCCGTTTGAGTTCATAGTCGAGGAGCACGCGGACCGGCCGACCTCCAGCGCGCTCGATCCGGGCAGATTCCTTTTGATAAAGACGGTAGAGATCGGCGTCGTGTTTGACTTCGCGGGGTTTCACCAAGCCGTAGTAGATCGGCTGGTCATCGGGCACTTGATTCGTCTTCTTGAGAAGGCGGTGCCCGGCTTTCGTAAGCGTGACAACTCGCAACGTCTTCTTCTGTGAGATTTCAAGCGTCTTATCTCTGAGCAGAGACTGGCGTGCGAGGGCGCGAATGTCCGTCTCCATTCGTTCGCGATTCCCGCCGTAGGCAAACTTCGCGAGGTCTGACACCGGAATCACACGGAACTTGCCAATTTGCTTGAGGGAGTCCATCTCGGAATCGCGGAGGAGATACGCGCGATCCCGGACGCAATAGGCACGCGGAGAATCATTCCGTTCGTCGCGAACGGTACGCTGCTCGCGAACCTCGGTGCCATCGCCGCGGCTAGGTGCTTCCGGCGCCGGAATCCCCCTGTCCCGCGTATCAGGAGATGTTGATCTCCGCTGACGGACGGAACGGCGCGTGGACGTATCGCGCGTCTCGCCGGCGTCTTGAGGATCGTAGGAAAAGGCGTCGCGCGACATTAGTTGAAATCCTCCTCGCTCACGGGAACAGGCATATCCGCATGGCTCATGTTGAACTGCTTGTCGAGGTGAGAGAGTTTCCGCCCAGTATTCTTCAGGAAGAAGCGGCGGCCGGTTGCGAGCGCAGCGCCAAACAAGTTCACAGAGAGGACCACGAGGAAGATGAGAATCGTGGTTCCGTAGGCGTGGTACAGGACCGCTTTGTAACGGGCCATGAACTTCAACTGGTCGAGGAGCCAAAATCCATAGCCCAACAAGATGACGATAGTGAAGAGCAGTGCGTTGGCGATCATCGTGAATTCCTCGGTTTTCGTGAGGGTTTTCCAAAAAGCATCGAGTGTTCCTGGGAGCGGGTGGAAAGCAGGCAGCAACGGAGGCTCTCCAGAGGTGCGCCGGTTGTTCCAAAGGCAAGAACCCGTGAGTTGGGACGTGGCCCGTGAGAGGAGTAGAGTCGTGGAGTAAAGGAGGGTGTGGCGCGCCGAGGTTGGGCCGATGTTGCGCTGCGTCCGCCCGCGACCTCCTGGGTTTCGGTGTGTAGTTGGATTCTCATTTGAATGCTTGGTCTTCGCGGAAGTAAGTGACGCTCATTCCGAGAGGATTGATGGGGATCAATTCGTTGGGCACCTGGGATTTGAAAAGAAAGACAAAGTTCGCGGTGTAGAGATCGCGTTTCAACTCGCTATGGTCGGCGGGCGAGTAATAGACCAGGTAGAAGTCCACGCGGGCGCGGAAGGGCGGGGTTTGCATCTCTTCGAGGGCAACTTTTTTGACATCTACATCGATCTCGGGTGCGGCGGTATTGGTGATGAATTTCTTAATGATGTCGTCCTCACGGTAGGCATCGAGAATGCCGTTGGCGAGCTTGCCGTCGAGAAAGTAAAGGGACTTCGAGAAATCATCCTGAATGGTGTAGCGGTTGCGGCGGTAATAGAGGTTGCAAAACTGGGAGAGAAAATACTTCGCTTCGGCATCCTGCGGCTTGTATTCGAGGTTGTGGTAGTTGATGGCTTCAGCGCGGCCCAGATCATCAATGCGGATCACCAACGGGCGGAAGTTCTGGAAGGTGCGAATGGTTCTGAGATCGATGAGCGCCAACGCCACACAAACGATGGTCAGCAGCGCCAGGGCAATCTTGAGATAGGTATTTGTCACCATGGGGTCACCGTACTGTTCGAGATAGAGCCGCTTGGCATCGTAAAAACTCGCGTCATTGCTCATTCGAAGACCCTTTCAATGATTCCAACCGAAGATCCACCCGCCGTGCCGCTGAAGATGTGGTTGGTAAGGGCGGGCACCTTAAGCAAGGCGTAGATCGAAGCTAGGAACGTAATGAAGAGGACAGGAAACCAGGCAATCAGCTGCACGGTGGACAGCGTGCCCGCGGGTGGGAGTTGGAGGACTCCAAGGATGAGATTTCCGATGAGGAAAACTACGGCTGCAGCGATGACCTGGTAAAAGGCATATTGGATGAAACAACGAAACCACCCCCAGAAGAGCCACTCCATCTTTGGAACGATGAAGAACGGAACGAAAACAGGTCCTACCAGCACACAGACCGCAGTGGCAATGAATCCATAGGCGATGACCACGATCGCCACGGCTTGGGCGGCGGCGAGCAGGATGGTCACGATGACGTAGATGGCCGTCCCGAGAATATCTCCCCACGTTGGAGAGTCCATGCGGGATTCGAAATCCGCAACCCGCGCTACCACTGTTTGGAGTTGAGCCTGGTCGATCTGGCCCGACAAAAACTGCGCTTCATTCGTGACGAGATTGTGGAAGCTGACCCCAACGCCGGGAATGGGTGTGTTGTAGTAGTTGACCATCGCAAAGCCGAAGCTGATGGTTAGGAGCAGGCTAGCGAAATTGTCAAAGTGGAACGGATACTTGCCGCTGGCGGCGGAGAGAGCGGATTTGATTCCGTACCACGCGACGAGGATCGTGGCGAACGAACGAAACAGGTTCTGGCCCATAGCGTCGAAGAAACCGAGGTTCTGGGTGAGCAAGGTGTTGATGGCTTGGAAGATGTACTGCAGATAGTCGGTTTGCACTGCCGTCAGCTCCTTCGACGCTCGGGCGTCTTTCTCCGCACGCTCACGGCATGCGGAAGTTTTGAAGTGAATTCGTAAGGGTGCCGGTCACCTGCGTCATGTTTGCGGTGACGCTGGCTTGGCGCTGGATGTCCGTATTGATGAAGTTGGTCGTGGCCTCGCGCTGCTGCTTCGCGAGGATAGTTTGTTGTTCGAGGAGCGACGCGAGGAGCTTGTTTGAATCCTGTAGCGTGCGGAGCGTCAAGACTCCAGCCGCGTTGATCTTGTTCAGAACGGAGACTTCGGTGTTGAGACTAGAGTCCTTTGAGAATGAGTCTTGTTCGAGGTTGCCGATCTGCGTCTGGATGTCCTGGGCGCTGCCCCGGATGGAGCCAATGGTGGCCATGGCGTTCACGTTGGCACCGTCCACGAGTTGAACGGACGCATATTGCGACTGCACGCGTTCTAGTTCTGAAGCATCCATGCCTGAGAGATGATCCGAGCTATAGGAGAGCAGTTGGGTTGTGGACTTCTGATAACCAGCGTTGATGTTGGGAAGCAAGCCGGAGTTGATGCCGCTAATCCAAGAACCCGTGTTACCGAACGTATTTAGGGAGGTCACATTTCGCCACTGCGAAAACACCGCTCGGTAACGAGCGGGCATGTTTTGAACGAATGTGGCCATCTTGAGAGCCAAGTTGAGTTGGCTGGTGATCTGCGCGTAGCTCTTCTGCAGTTGCAAGAGGTGCTGCTGGAGCTGTTGGTAGCGGAGGATCGCGTTTTGGTAGTTGGTCGGGTCGTACACGATCCCGCCCCCGAGTTGCGCGGAGGCGGTACCCGCAAACAGAATCAGAACTAAGAGAAATGCCGGAAGTTTCCTTTTCATCGAACTCTCGTCCTTTCTTTCCTTTCTTTCTTGCCTTCACAGATCGGAAGGGATCTCGTGGTTGAGGTAATCGGGCAAAGCGAGATCGCCCGCGAGATAGACTTTGACGCGGTGGCCTTCCCGGATGGTCACCGTGGGCAGGACGTTGAGAAACTTGTCGAGGATTTGGGCTGAGGACTGCGCTGTGCTCTGCGCGAATCCCTGGCGCATGCGGTCGGTGCCGGACGCGACAAGTGAACCCGCAGTGTCCGCCTCCGCCACAGCTCCGAGAGCGCCAACGGCCAGCGAGACTCCGAAGATGCGGAGATAGTGGTTGTTGACTTGATCTCGGAGACCGGTGTCACCGATTTGGTTCAGCCCTTTGAATTGATCGAGGCTGACGGAATAGCCGTCGGCCATGAGCATGCGATGGAAGAGGACGGCCAGACGTGTCTGGCCGAAAGTGTCCACCTTCTTGGTTTCGCCCAGCAACTTCGATCCTGCCGGAATGAGCAGGTGCTGGCGGTCGTTGGAATAAACGTCGGTCGAGAGCAAGCACTCGACGGGGCCCGCGAAGCCCCCGTCGAGGCGGTTGATGAGAACAGTTTCGAGGATGGTTCCTTCAAACAGTAGGTAGGTTTTTCCTGCCGCCGCATTGGCGGAGCCCGCCGACACGGCGGCAGGATTTTTGGTTTCCTCCTTTCGATCCTTTATTGCTTCCGCGGAATCGTTTCGGGGTGGCCCAGGTGAAACCGAATTGGGCTGCATGTCCTTCAAGAGTTGGGCGATCTGCGAGGTGTCGGGGTTCGAAGGGAGCGGGGCTGGAACGGCGAGGGTTGTCTCGGTTGCCGCGGCCGGCGCATTCGCCGGAAGTTTGCGATAACTCAGTGCGACATTCGATGAGAAGAGTGAGACGAAGGCTCGCCTCTTCCGCTCGGCCTGGATCGGGTCTTCTTCCGGCCGCTGTTCGCCCGTACCACCGGCACCAGACTGCTGAGACTGCGGAGAGTCATGCGCTACGGCGCCCAGTTGCCGGGTCTGCTGGGCGAGTGCGGTCTGCGCGAGAAGTTGCTGACGCTGCAAATCCTGAATGCGGTTCTGCATCTCGGCAATCTTAGTTTCGTTGACTTCGAGGGACGGCTGCGCGGTCACGGCGGATGACGCTGCTTTGCCTGGGGTCTGCGGCTTCTTACCCTCGGTCAGCCACATGATAGCGACCATGAGGAAGGCCAGTCCGATGAGAAGCCAGGACTGAACGTTCTTTGGGAGAAGGCCTTGGGGTTTCGGCGTTTTTTCCTGGACGTGAACGGGTTGGTTCGGTTGGCTCATGGGTGGTTTCTCAGTTTGGGGAAACGCGACGCGTGAACGGCAGTTTCATCTTGCCGACCGCGAGGTAGCCCGAGTCGATGATCTTGGGAGCGATGTAAACGCCGTTCTCGAACTGGAAAGAGATCAAGTTGGGCTTGCCGTCTTTGAGTTCATAGAGAGCGGGTTTTTCCCGCGCTCTGCACTTGATATATGTGAAGGCGTCGTCGTGGTAGATGGCGGAGACCAGGAATGGCTCGCGGCCCGCCTTTCGGTCGAGCGGATAGTCGAATTGGAGTTTCGTTGCGTAGCTGGAGCGGAAGTGATTGAGCTGCTCGGCGGAGTCGGCTTGGGCCGCGCGGACATGATCCGCGGTCTGGGAACGGAGGGTTTCTAATTCCTTTTGGTACGCCTGGGCCTCACCCGCGCTGATATAACCGCGCAGCCCGCTGTTCACTGCAATACCTGAGCCTTCTTTTGGCTCCACGAAGAGTTTGAGATCGGGTTCGGCACTCGGCTGGTTGCTAATTTCTGTCAGTAAGAACGAATAGACGTGTCCGCTCGCGGTGATGAGGTTCAAATTGCTGCGAATGCCGGCCTGGGCCGGGTGAACGTAGCAGAGGTTGTGCGCGCCGTTGATGACCCAGAATTCCTTGTCGCCGGTGGTGAAATCGAGAATCTCCTCGTCCTCGGGTAGGACGATGAGGGTTGAAAACCGGAGCTTGGCGCGAACGGGAACAATGTCTTCTTTCGAATACTTCACGACACGCGCCGCGGCTTCGGTGGCGGCGCGTGCCGGCATAGCGGCCGTGCCGACGAGACAGAGGAAGGCGAGGCTACCGAAAAAGGACTTTATCGTGGTGACTCGTTGCATTGTTTTTCTCCTGAGATGGATTTATTTCGTGACGACTACATGGCGAGGAGCTGAAACCAGAACGGGCGAACGGAACGATCCAAAAAGGTCCGCACAACACCAACGCGGTGGTGCAGGCGATAGCAAACCAGGTCAGAGCGAAGTAGAGCGGAGGTACGAAAGCCGCAAGAAATGCGAGGATAAGGAAAGATCCGGCAAGACCGGGGACGATGAAAATCCAGAAGATGAACCCAATCACAAGCATTCTCATGGCTTTGCCCCTGCGAGCACTTCGAGCCCTTTCTCAAATCCATAGGTGTCGAACGCTTCTTTACGCTTCCGGTTGTCGTATGGATCGTTCGTGTAGAGCCAATAGCTCTTGGCGTCCACGGTGAGATTGGCGACTTTCGCCAACTCAGGCGTCTTGATCAGGAATTGCTGTTTGGGGATGAGGCCTGAGATCAGCTCGACTTCGGTTTCGTTCAAATGAAACTGTCGACGGTAGAGATCGCGGTCCATATCGGGGTTGGCGAGGAAGATTTTCGTCGCGCAGCTTTCGATGACTACATCGAGGATGTCCGAGCGCTTGAGTTCATCGAGGGATTGCGTCGAAAGGATCATGGCGGCGTTATGTTTGCGCCACGTTTTGAGGGCTTCGACGACGTATCGTTGAATGTTGGGGTTCTTCAAAAATACCCAGGCTTCATCGATGAAGAACGCTTTGAAAACAGAGCTAATCTGGCGGTCGGAGAGGACGGCATTGGCGCGATGCAGGATGTAGAAGAGCAGCGGTTCCAGAAGCTCCGGGTACTGGCTCATGCGCTGGAAGTCGAAGCACTGGAAGCGGGAGAACGAAATCGTGTCCTCGGCGTTGTCGAAGAGAAATCCGAACTGTCCGCCACGGGTCCATTTCGCTAGGCGGCTCGAAATTTCATGCCCTAGCGTGTTTGCTAGCACGCCCAGCGTGCGGAGCGCCGGGTCCACCGCATACAGGTTTTCGACTTGGTGGAAGAGTTCGCGTTCGATAGCGGGGTCGAGTTCGCCGGTCCTCTGCCCCTGGATCAAGACTTTCAGGAACAGAGCGAGGAAATCTAGGTTTTCCTTCGTCGGTGGCAACGAAAACGGGTTGATCTTGAAACCTTCGGATTCAAGGCCCACGCGAACATAGGAGCCGCCAAATAGCTGCGTGAGGCTTTCAAAGCTCCCGCCGAGATCGAAGATGAATGTGTGGGGATCGTATTTCTGGAGATTGGTGATGAGGAAATTCAAAAGGAAACTTTTGCCCGCGCCGGTTCGGCCGAGGATCATGGTGTGCGCCACATCGCGGTAATGAAGATTCAAGAAGTACGGTGTGTGGTGGTTGGTCTCCAGGACTGCGAGATATTCCTGCCGGAGATGACTATTCCGAGGCTCGCCACAGTGAAGGGTGAACAGAAACGAGAAATCGGCGTAGTTGGTGTTAAGCAGATACAGGGAACGCAGGTTGAAGACGTGGTTGCCGGGGACCGCCGCGAGAAAGGCGTTTAGCAGATTGAAGTTTTCTACATAGAGCTGGGCGTCATGGACGCTGAACACCTTATAGAAGTCGGCGCACGCTCGGTCCACTTTTCCCAGGTCGAGGTCGTAAATCACGACGGCAAGGGAAAACTGGCCAAAGTAATTCCCGTGGAGCTCGATCTCCTTAACGCCTTCGCCTAGTTCCCGGACTTGCGATTCCTTGGAATCGTCGAGAAGCACGTCTTGCGTGGGAGCGTCGTTAAGACTGACTTGGCTGGCGAAAGAGCGCTTGGTGTTGTGAAAGTGGCGGCGCTTGGCTTGGATGACCCGGCGCATTTTACCGGAGTCCTCCTTTTTCCACTCCGTCACCACGTAATAGTTCGCTTCCACTTCGAGCAGGCGTTTGAAGATGAGCGGAAAGCTCTGTGCTGAAGGCTCCTTGAGCGTCAAAACCTTGACGTAGTAATCGTCCACTCGGAGATGCCCGCGATGACATTCGAGTGAAGACTCGGGCAGGTAGTAATCGAGGAAGGTGTCGTATTTGAGTTTGGCGAGTTCGAGTTTGTCGGGATGGAAGTCGAGGGTTCTCTTGAGCACGCGAAAGGCTTCTTCTTTGTCGAGCATTCTTAGGGAGAGGAAGTCGCTGACCTGAAGGATGAAGCTGCGAGCTTTTTGAAGCAGCGCTGCTTGGGCGTTACTAGCGTGCTGCCCAAGAACGACAGTCTGCTTCTGACCTGAGAAATGTGCTTGCAGATCGGCAACGGCTTTTTTCGGATTCTTCGGAAACTCGGTGAGCGCGCTTCCAAGCTTTTGTGAAGCCTGAAATCCCTCATAGAGCACCACGTAATAGACCGAAAGGGAAAAAAGCGTGTCGGCCTTAGTGCCGAGGTAGGCGACGCGGTTTTTGATCGCGGTATCAACTATAGGATTCAAGTAGAGCTTGTAGGGGATGGTCTCGTTGTTCCGCTTGAAGAGATATTGGTAGACGCGGTAGTTTTCATCGAACAGCTTCAAAGCCGACTCAAGACGCTTGGTGAAGCCGTCAATCGAAGCGGCGTCGAGGCACTCGTAATCGATGCCGCGGACTTCGAGGATGACCCCGACCTCGCCACTTTTTGTAAGAAAGACATGGGGACCGATGAAACCGTAGAGATTAATCTGCTCGTTGAGAGAGCCAGTCTCGTTGTAGTTCTTGAAGATTCGTTTAAGCCTGAGCATGGCCATCCCCTCGAACTGCAATGGGGCTGAATTTCATTGGGTCGTATTGCGCGCGAAGTCTTGCGGCCGTCAGTAGAAATCGCAGAATTTGCGGATCCGTCTCGGTTGCCCAGCGGGCCAGGAAGTAGAGCAACAAAAAAATCATCAGCCCACCGAGCAGACTATTGAGCAGGTTGAAGGTGGCCGCCCCGAGACACATTGCGAAGAAGAAGAGCTTTCGCTCGGCCCCGAGGATCGTCAGTGGCCGACACAGCGACCGATGCACTCGGTTGATTCGTCTGGCTTTCGACATGTGCTCCTCCAATAGGAAGGCCGATGTTTCAGCTACCCGGGAAAAGCCAGGACAGGAAATTCACGGCTGCGATGGCCATTCCGACACCAAAGAGCACGCCGGCAAGTACCCGCTTCGAGCCCCCTTCACCGAAGGCAAAGGTGAGACCAGCCACAACAATGGCAACGAGCGAGAGGCCGCGAGCGATGGTGCTGGTGAAAGCCTGCTGCAGTACGCTAACGGCGTTTTCCCACGGCGAAGCTCCCGCCTGGCCAAAGGCAGGAGCCGCGAGAAATACGGCGACTACGGGGGTCGTCAGAAATCGAAAACGAAAAATCGATGAGCGGATACGCTTACAGCGAGATATGTTCATGAGCACGCCTCCACCGCGAAATGGCAAAACCAACCATGTATGTCAGCGAGGGGAGGCTCTTGGCGTCCTCCGGGGCAGGCGGTAGGGCTTCGTACGATGCGGGAGTCTGCTGTTCACGCCACGTGGCCCCGATCAGTGTCGAGGCGCAGTTGGAGCTTTAGCCCCATAAACAGCGTTGTCCCGCGATCGCGTTCGCCGTTACCGCAGGCCGTACGCGATGCAGAGCGGCGGACCGGGGAACCCGGTGTCGCGTTGCTCGCGGGAGTACGTGGCGAGAACTCCCCTCACTATACTAAGAGGCCTTGAAAACAAAAAAGCTCAACGAAGAAAATGCGTGAAATAAGGCAGGATTTTTGACCCATTCTAGGCTTTTGGCTCTGAAACAAATACTAGCCCGCACTATGCTCAATTCTTGATTCAGCATTGACCAGGCAACTTCTCCGATAACTTCCGTATAGCCGACCAGGACTAAGCCGCTGGCGCGGCGGACGCTACGCGTGGGGGAACGGAAAAGTTGGGAGCTGACGTAGTGTGGGTCACGGAGAAAGGAGACTCCTGTGACCCGTTTACGCAAGATGATGTTGGAGGAACTCCAACGTCGCAACTACTCGGCCATCACGACGCGTAATTACCTGCGAGTCGTGGCCGACTTCGCTAAGTATTTTGGCAAGTCCCCGGACAAGCTCGGCCCCAACGAACTCCGAACCTATCAAGCCTATCTGCTGCAAGAACGCAAGCTGACACCCGGCACCGTGGTCAACTGGGTTGCGGCCCTGCGATTCTTTTTCGTGAAGACTCTGAAGCGCCACCAGTTCCGCGATTTCTTGCCCTACCCCCAGGACCGGCGCCGACTGCCGACGGTGTTGAGCCGGGAAGAAGTTTCGCGCCTGATCAATGCAGCAGGGACACTGTTTCGACGCACGCTGTTGATGACCCTCTACGGCACCGGCATGCGACGCGCAGAACTCGCGCGCCTCAAGGTAAGTGATATCGATAGCCAGCGGATGATCATCCGCGTGGTGGCCGGCAAGGGCGGCAAAGATCGTGATTTGCCTTTAAGTCCAGCGCTGCTGGAGATCCTACGCGAGTACTGGCGCTGGCGGAAACCGCGACTCTATCTGTTCCCCACGCGCACCTGTCACCGAAGATTCGATCAGCCGATCTCAGACAAAACCGTCTGGATCGCCTGTAGCGAGGCTGCGCGCCGGGCTGGCATCAGCAAACACGTCACTCCACACACGCTGCGTCACAGTTGGGCAACACACTTGTTGGAGGCCGGCACCGACCTGCGCACCATCCAGGTTCTGCTCGGTCATGGTGACCTGGAGACCACCGCGCAGTACCTGCATTTGTCGCGGCGGCACTTGCACGCGGTTACGAATCCGCTGGACAGCCTCACATTGTCCAGTGTCCAGAACATCAGCCGCACCTTTAAGCGCAAGAACTAAGGATGACTCGGCCCACCCTGGAGGTGGCCGACATCCTACGCGCTCAGGGCGATCGCTTCCTGGACCGGTATCGATCCAGCTTTGACTTCCAGCAACTCAAAGCGTTTCGTGCCATTCAGCGCTGCCGCACCGCAGCACTGGGTGGCCACCGGGATGCATGCCTGCGCTGTGGACATCAGGCCATTTCTTACAACTCGTGCAGAAATCGGCACTGTCCCAAGTGCCAGACCCAAGCGCGCCAGCGTTGGCTGGCGGCCCGCGAGCGAGAACTCCTGGCCACCAGCTACTTCCATGTTGTGTTCACTGTGCCCCATGAACTCAATGTGCTGGCCTTGGACAACGCGCGTTTGTTCTACGACTTGCTGTTCACTGCCAGCGCGCAAACCTTGCTGGAGATCGCGGCCGATCCCAAACACTTGGGAGCAAAGATCGGCGTGATTAGCATTCTCCACACCTGGGGACAAAACCTGTTGCTGCATCCCCACATCCACTGCGCCATTCCTGCGGGCGGACTATCCGCAGACCACCGTCGATGGATCCGTCCTCAATATCCTTTCTTTCTGCCCGTGAAAATCCTTAGCCGCGTCTTTCGTGGAAAATTCCTGGCTGGTCTGAAACACCTCTACCGCGGCAAAAAACTATACTGCGCTGGTCCCGCCGCAGCGCTGGCCGACTCCGAGCAGTTCTCGAAACTGATTCGCCGTCTGCACCGCCACGACTGGGTGGTCTATGCCAAGCCCGCCTTCGGTGGTCCCCTGCAGGTGTTGCGCTATCTGGGCCGCTACACCCATCGCGTGGCCATTTCCAATCATCGGTTGCTAGCCTTCGAGCAAGAGCGCGTCACTTTCCGATGGAAGAATTACGCCCACGGGGGCAAGCAAGGGCAGATGACGCTTGCCGCCACAGAGTTCTTGCGCCGCTTCTTTCTCCACGTGCTCCCCAAAGGGTTCGTACGCATCCGTCACTTCGGATTTCTCGCGACCTCTGTCGTGTCTCTCGCTTGGCGCTGTGCCAGCAACTGTTCGCCTGCGACTCCCCTACGCCCGCAGAAACCGGGGCCTGCCAAATTTCCCCAGAGAGTTCTACCCTTTGGCACTGCCCGCGCTGCGGCGCGGCTATGATCGTGATTCAGAGATTTACCGCTGCGGAGTTATCAACATGCGCTTACTTCGATTCTTCGTAGCGCTTTCCTCAGTCGCGCCTGGCAGACGTGCTCTCGCACGCCGACCCATCCGTGTGTTCATCTCTTGCCGGCACGATCTTGCGCAATCGTCCCGACGGCCTGCTGCTGACATTTTCGGCGCCGTCGATACTCTCCACACCGCCCTTCCCGTTCGCCGGTGCTCTCCCGGTTCTCGACTCGGTACCAAACTGCCATTCAAATCCCATAACTCAACGCGTCCGCCGCAAGCGCCAGCGGCTTCCTCCTAGTCTCCTTATCGAAAACGTCTCGAATGCAATTCTTCGTCTTCCAGGGAACTCCTCGCCCGAGGCGTTTCCGATCAAGGCTAGCGACCACCCGGAAGCTAGCGAAGCAAGTCGGGAGAGCGTCAGGAGCACATGGTTCTCACACCTGGTAGGGAGCGATGTCACGTCGGAACTGCGCACCGAAAAGTGCTAGACTTCGGCTACTTGGAAGTTTCCCATGTCAGTCAATTCCTCATCCTCAATCGTCCGGTTCGGCACGTTCGAGCTTGAGCTACAAACCGGCGAACTCCGCCACGCGGGGCAGAAAGTAAAACTCCAGGAACAGCCGTTTCAAGTGTTGGCCGCGCTGCTGGAAAATCCAGGAAAAATCGTTACTCGAGAGGAACTACGCAGCAAACTCTGGCCTGAGGATACCTTCGTTGATTTCGATCATAGCCTGAATGCTGCCATCAAGAGGTTGCGCGATGCGCTGGGCGAATCGGCGGACGCACCGGTGTTCATTGAGACCCTCGCTCGGCGTGGCTACCGGTTCATCGCGCCGGTCAATGGTTCCTCCGCCACAAGCGAAATCGCAATCGCTGGTTCCCCTGCGCGAAGCAAGTCGTCTTTCCTGCGGATCGCCGTTGCTTTCCTCTCATTGATCGCGATAGGCGTTCTTGTCTGGGCAGTGTGGCGGCTCCCGGTGCGGCGCACGGGCATCATAGAACGTAAGCTAACCTCGAATTCATCGGAAAATGGCGTAATCAGCGCAGGCATCTCTCCCGACGGCAAGTTCCTCGCCTACACGGACACTAAAGGTATCTATCTGAAGCAGCTTCGAACGGGTGAAACCCACCCCGTACCCTTGCCGCCGAACTTCTCTGTCCAGGTGGACGACTGGTTCCCCGATTGTTCGCACTTACTAGTGTCTCGGAAGGACCAGCGAGGAAGGCCAGCCTTGTGGAGCATTTCGGTCTTCGGAGGCTCGCCCCGTCAACTGGCAAATGACGCCTTGGGAGGATCAGTATCTCCGGATGGGCTGCACATCGCGTTCCGGCGGGTTGAAGTGGCTTACGGTGGTTTGCTTGGTCGGGAACAATGGATCATGCGTTCCGACGGAACAGATCCGATCAAGGTTGCAGCCGATAAGGGTTCGGGGGTGGGAACGCCGACGTGGTCTCCCGGCGGCAAACGAATCGCGTACGTCAGAACAGCATTAGCGTACAACGCGCTGACGGGTTCGGTTGAGGTAAATGAATGGGAGAGCGCAAGTGCCCAGACCCTTTTTTCAGACAGTGGCCTAACTCCTGCGCTGCATTGGCTACCAGATGGCCGCTTGATGTACGCCCTTAACGCCCAGCGAACCTCAGGCCCTGGAGACTCAGGCGTCTGGACGGTATCACTGCCGCAAGCGGGAAAGATTTCTGATCCCCCAAAACGCATTACCCAAGGAAACGGTTCGATTACGCAAGTTACCGGAAGCGCCGACGGGAAAGCACTTGTCTTCGTAAGAGAAAATTGGTCGCCTAGTATTTACATAGGCGCGCTGACAGCGGACGGCACAACATTGCTCGCACACAGGCGGCTGACGCTCGATGAGAGTGCAAGCATCCCGACCTCCTGGACACCAGACAGCGCGGCAGTCCTGTTTTATTCAGATCGAAATGGTACTTTTGAGATTTTCAAACAGGCCATCGATCAGCCATTGGCGGAGAGTCTAGCGAGTGCCGCAGACCAGCAGCTCTCGCAACCCAGAGTGACGCCCGACGGTTCAGACATCTTGTATGTTGCGACCCCTAAATCCGCCGGTCCGGAGGCTCCTTCTTCTCTTTTCGCCATTCCCGTGGCTGGCGGAGCTCCTCGATCGGTCCTCAAAGACGTAGCCATCTTCGCCGTAGAGTGTGCGCGCTCGCCATCGACGATCTGCTTGTACAGCGTCACGAAGGGGAATACCAGGGAGACCTTCCCGTTCGATGTGAGGAGCGGCAAAATCACAGGCCCACCGCAAATCGATCCCGAGGGTTTTTGGAGCTTGTCCCCCGACGGTTCGCAACGAGCAATCGTCGCTGTTGGTTCCAATCAAGGAACGATCCAACTTCGGTCCGTATCTTCGGGCAAAACGCGCGACATGGCTGTAAAAGGATGGAACGGATTGATGCATATAGACTGGTCCTCGGATGGAAGGAGCCTCCTCGTTGGCTGGCATCATGAATCGGATAGTGCATTACTGAAGGTTTCACTCGATGGCAACGTTTCAGTCCTGCTCCGCTCCAGCAATTTCATCGGGTACGCCATCCCATCTCCCGACGGGCGATTGCTGGCCATATTGGAGGTCAGCCCTAGCAAGAATGTTTGGCAGATAGAGGATTTCTGATCGTCCCCTGCAAAAGACGCATCGGATTCTTCGACCTTGCGCGTTCTGAGATAAAATCCTGACTAACGCGCTACCGGACACCCCGAAAGTTGGCTTGCGAGAGCTTGGAAGCTCCATTCGGAACTTGCCCGACTGCGAGTGGATGACGGGCAACTCTGACATAACGCGATTAGGTAAGAGTTGCGGACAATCCGCCCGGAATCAGCGTGTGCCTGCAGGTCGAACACAAACAATTCATTGGAAATGGGCAACTCATCGGCTCATCGCTTAGGTGAACGATACTTCTTCGCCTTGATATGCAATCGGACGGGTCTCCGCATTTTCTAAGAGTGCCACAGGACAGACCGATGTATCATTCGACATCTAACCCGCGTACGTCACGTTCACCGTGCGAGGAATTATCAGGTCCGACGCGCGGGCCTTTCGAGATTGGGTCACCCACAAGTACACGAAATCCCATGGCAGATTGGCAAATTCGAGAAAAGCGGCCGCTCCGAGGACCTCGGCCAGAGCCAGCTGGGCCAGGGGTCAAAAACTACATTACGCCCGCCGGATTGCAGCGGCTGAAAGACGAGCATGTGTTCCTACTGAGTCGAGAGCGGCCCGCGGTGGTGGAGGTCGTAGCGTGGGCTGCCAGTAACGGGGACCGCAGTGAAAACGCCGACTACCTCTACGGCAAACGACGGCTAGGCCAGATCGATTCGCGGATTCGCTTTCTCACGAAACGCATAGACGCTGCCGTGGTCACCAATCCCGCCGCTCCGCGGCAGGGGTCATCTGCTACGCGCGTCTTCTTCGGCGCGACCGTGACCTACAAGGACGCCGCCGGCCTCGAACACGTCGTCTCGATCGTCGGCATCGACGAGGTGGACCTCGACCGCGGCTACATCAGCTGGCGCTCGCCTCTCGCTAATGCGCTGATGAAGGCGAGCCCCGGCGACCGCGTGGAGCTGCGCGCGCCAGCGAAGACGGAGCATCTCGAGATCATCGAGGTCGAGTACGCGCCGATTCCGATGGATCCTTTCCGCGAACCGCTAGGAGCTCAGTCGACGCCCAAGGTCGAACGCTCCTAGACCAAGCCGCCCGACTCCGAGCGTTCCCCCGATCTTTGTCGTCCTTGCACATTGTGTCGTCCGGAGCTGGACAGCGAAACGTTTACGATGACTGCTCGGCGATTCCTACAGTCAGATTAGCCCGTATCCGCCGATTCTGAGCGAATCACGGGCAACTCGGAAGTAATGCAAATGTTGCAGACGGCGGCATTCGTAAGGGTACCCGCTCGGACGAGATTCGCCCAATAATCCGTCGCTGGCCACTCCCTCCGCTACGACCTAAGCGCGACGCCTCCGGCGTCGCAGGTCTTCGCTACGGGATTGGCCAGCGCAAGACAAACCGTGCTCTAATCGTCCGAGCGTCGGCGGCGAGCCGCGGAGCTATTCCACTTAACATATAAGTAGGACATGAAAATGTCTCCTTTTTCTGCCCCATTTTCTTGGGGCACCCAAAAGCGAGGGCTTCTGCTTCCAAGGCGAGCGGCTGCTTTATCGGAGGGAACCCAATGGTGTAAGGGCGGAACCGGGAAAGCAGAAGACGCGAAGCTGCAGGACGCAGGAATTAGCCTGAAGCAGTGCCCATGAAAATGAGTGGCAGAAAAAGGGCGGCCTACCGGACTCAGAAACAATCGGCACGATGAGCCTGTTCACGGCAAAGTCCACAGCGGAAGAAAAGTCAGAAGTGCTGGACGTCTGTCACGCACGTGCCCAGGGACGACAGGTAACGGGTTCTTACAAGTGGCCACGATCTGTCGCCGTATCGCAACAGAGCAGGTGAGAAGAGAGGTCAGAAGAAGCAAAGCTCCCGAAGGTAGGACTCACTCGAAGCGGTTCCAGGCAAGAAGGACAGATGCCGATGCTGACGTGGATGAAGATAATAGGTTGCGGATATGAACCGCAGCCGCCACGAGGTTGACGACCGCAGCGCCAGCGACGATCCAAAGCGCGTCTGCCTTCCGAAGAACCATGAGAAGTACGCTGGCAATGACGATCACGGTGGTCACCGCGCCTGTGACAGGTGCGCCAACGGCAGAGACGCAGCAACCAAGAGACCGGCGCTGGCGAACACGACCGCCTGCTGGAGTGAACGAACGCGCGGATGATCCACGCTCCGCCCAAACGAGCGGAGCAACAGAATGATGAGCGCGGCGGGAGTTATCATCGCGAGCCAACCCGCCACAGCTCCAGGAATGCCATCGGCATAGTAGCCGACACTGACCACGTAAACTCCGATCGGTCCGGGCGCCGTTCGAGAAGCACGCCATATCTCTTGATGAGGTCGCGAAGGGCCGAAGAGGACGTGCCGAGTTCGCTTGGATAACAGTGGAGAAACAATACGCAGCGCTTGTGAATGACACGGGCGAGTTCGAGTTCTTGCTGCAGCCATTTGAGTTGTTCGGAAGAGATGTCGAACACCTTGGGGTCGTCGGAGGCGAAGGCGTCGAGCGCAAAGAAACGGTAAGACCCGATTTCGAACCGGTAGAAAGGCTCCGGCATCATGAAGTGCAGAAAATTGTGGTGTCTTTTCGGATGAACGTCGTGATCTCCCACAATCGCAAACCAAGGCAATTGGAGCCGATTGAGTCCTTCGCGCACGAGTTCATATTCTTCCGGCCATGACTCGGTTCACTTCTTCCACGAGGGAGAGGAGGTCGTGATGGTTCTGTTCTTGCCGTGTGGTTATGTGTAGATCGCCGAAATGGACCCAGGAAACGATGGCGCTTTGATCGGCTAGCTTCGGCAGGTGGAATTCTGTTCGGATGGATGTCATCGCGCGAAAGCTTCCTTTTCTGTTCTGGATTTGATTTGGGGACCGGATGTTGAACTGGCGGCGGGATCAGAGAGGGTTTCAGGGATGGCGAACCAGAGCAATGCAAAAGCGAGTAGGGCGATCCCCGCCAGTCCCAGAAAAGACACTCGGTACCCGAGGTGCTGAATCAACACCGCACCGATTGTTGTGCTCGCAGCGGCCCCGATGCCAACCATGGTCGGAAGCGATCCAGCAGCTATGTTGAAGCGGCCTGTCCCTTGCGTTCTGTCTTTCACAACCAGGATCGAGACAATGCCGAATATAGCGTTCGCCACCCCATCGAGCGTCTGAATCGCGATTAGAGCTCCCGCAGCATGTGTAAGGGTGTAAAGAACTCCGCGTATGGGAAGAACACCGAAGCCGAGGAGCAAGAGGGGTTTTCGTCCCTTCGCCGCAGCCCGTTTTCCAACCCAAGCCGCAGTGACCGCTATCACGAGCTGCGTCACGATGATGCACGCGGACATAAACGGAGCGGCGGCTTTCGGGCTGCCCTTCGATAGCATCTCGCCCAGCTGCGGCAACATCGCGGCATTGGCCAAGTGAAAAAGAAACGCGGTTGCCAAGAAATAGAGAAGAACGCGGTCCTCGAGGAGGGAAGACAATCCCGTCGCCTTCGTCTGGCCTTGTTCTTGGATAGATCCACGAGCGCGGGCGTAGTCGATCTGGGTGGCATCTACAGCAAAAAGGGACACGGCTGCGGGAATGGCGAGCAACGCGGCAATCACGAAGATCGCGCGGTAACCAAATTTGTAGCTGACAAATGCGATGAGCAGGGCGGTGAAAACGTTCCCGGCGGAATTGAATGCTTGATTCTTCCCAAACTGCTTGTCAAAAGCACCGGCCCCAACAATCCCGAGTGTGATAGCTGCAACTGTGGGCGCGAGAAAAGCTCCTGAACCACCGATAAGGAACTGTGCGGAATATACCGTCATCGAGCTGAGACGCCCCATGAGGAGGAACGCCCCCGCAACTAAAATGCCGAGGTTCGCCCCAAGCAATGCCCGTTTGCGGTGCACTGCGTCGATCACCGCTCCCGCCGGAGTCTGGATCGCGACCGCCACCAAACCGCCGAACGTCAGCGCGTAACCCACACGGCCCGCATTCCATCCGCTCGAAGCAAGATAGGCGGCCAAGAAAGGTCCGAGGCCTGTTTGCACGTCGGCGAGAAAAAAGTTCAGCCATTCGAGCGACCGCAAACTCCTCTGTTTTCCTTGCGTGGCATCGCTCACAGCTCTGCTCTTCGTAGTGTCTTGCTCATCTTTCTTGTCTTTCGTCTCTTCTTTTGTCGATCCGCATTCGAGACCTGTGAGATCGGTAGAACTCTGTAGTTCCTTCCGTTCATGCCGCTCCGAGCGTCACGGCGGGCAGCGGCAGAGCACGCAAAGTAATTCTTCATCGATCGCTCACAGAACCCTCTCATTCATTCGGACAAAACGCACGCCGCTTTCCAATCAACGGTCAGGCACTTGCTGCGTATTTTCAGCGGCATGAGTCAACTGGGTGGTGGGGGAAGGGCCTATGAAACTCAGATAAGCGTCCTGCGGTTGACACAACGTCCGCATTTCGACAGCCTTGGGATTTCAACTGGGCTCACAGACCCCCAGCTGCAGAGAGACAGGTTGGACCTTGGTTTGGCCGTGGGTCGGGACGGTCCATCAAAGGACCTCGCCACGCGGGCTGCAACCTCGCTGCGTGACCTACACGCATTCGTGAACCGATTTCTTTGGAACGAGGAGGGCCATTGAGGTTTGCTCTTTTTCTGTTTGTGATTTTGGTCGCGTGCGTTCCTTTGGGTGCCGCACAGTCGGAGCCGCCAGACGAACCGGAGGCGAACCCCGGTCGTCCTACGGTGTCAACCCCCGCGACTCTCACGCCAGTGGGCTATCTGCAATTTGAAACAGGCTTCCTCGGCGCGAATCATTCACCCGAGTTCTCATCGCGGTACGGTTTTAACGAAGTGATGAAGCTTTCGGTCGCGCCGCGCCTGGAACTGCTGGCATCCGGTGAACCCATAGCTCACTACACCGGTGACGGAAAGACTGCAAACAGCGTGGCGGACGTGTTCTTGGGCGCACAAGCGGTGGCGAGCCTCGGCGGAGGCGCGACGCCCACGGTGGCGGTGAGTTACTTCCACCGTGTGCATGACGGAGGAGCGCCAAAAGTTGATTTTGGGAGCCGCACCAATTCCTTCCTGGTCTTGGCCAGTGCCGATGTGAAGGGATTTCACTACGACGCGAACGCTCTCTTCAATGAATTAAGCGAAGGGCCGGTGCGGAGAGGTCAATTTGGACAGACGCTTTCGATCTCACATCCCATCGTCGGAAAGTTCTCGCTTTCGGGTGAAATCTGGCACTTCACGCAGCCCTTCCTTCGCAGCAATGCCGTTGGGAATCTTTGGGCCTTGGGCTACAGGGCACGAAAAAACCTCGTGCTCGATGCTGGTTTCAACCGAGGGCTGACCAGCACTTCCACGCGCTGGGAGGCGTTCGTGGGCTTCACCTATTTGCTGCCACACCGCCTTTGGTAGGCTCGACTGAACAGCAATCAGATCCGGGCCGAGAGGCATGGATGGCTTGCCATCCTTCCTTGAGAACGAATGGAAGAAGAGTCGGTGCGGCAACTGGGTCCGCCCACCAAATCCCAAAGAGTGCGTTGGCGACGAGTCCTGCAAGCGCGATCCACGATAGGTACCCCGCAGAGCGAAGATTCTGCGGCATCAGCTCTGAGGGAAGTGCTTGAAAGTCGGATTGCCAGTTTCCGTTTCTGCTCTGCCAACCAGGGCATGCCGAAGGCCGCCACTACCAACAACGCGATGCCGACGACGCTCGTTCGGGGTTCGTAGTACCCGAGAAGACCAAAAGAAGACGCAGTCGCCACAAACAACAGCGACGGAGAAGAGCAATCCCCCGGCTATGCGAGCAGGTATCTTTTCGGATCGCGCCGTCTCGGTTTCTGTTTGAGAGCGGAATCTCCAAGGAACAACCACTTCCGAAAGCAACTCAATGAGGCTGTCACCGCCGAATCCGAAGAGAGCCGGACTTCGTGCTTTCCAGGCTGCGCCGAGCGCTTTTGCAGCCTTTACAGTCATCCAAGCGATGGTCAGAAACTGTAGTCGTTGTGCGCGAGCCACGAGGTCCGTGGACGAAGTTGACGTGGTGCTGGCCATCAATTTTGCATTTTACGCTCCCGACCCGTTTGCCGCTCGAAGATTACAACAATGGGACTGGTGGACTCGGACGCCCGTTTTGGCTGGCCTCTCCCTCCGCTGCGGCCTAAACGCTCCGCCTACGGCGTCGCAGGCCTTCCTTCCGGGATTGGCCAGCGAGACTCACACTGTGCTCTAATGACTCAAGCGTCGGCGAGCGAATCAGCTCAGAAACCTATTCCACTTAACATGTAGATAGGACATTTTGTTTTGCCTTTCTTTCTGCCCCGTTTTCTTTGGGGCACGAGAGAGAGCGAAGGGGCGTGGAGTCGCAGGCTAGCGTCTGCATTCTTGGAGGGTGCCCAATGATCCGAGGGAGGTCCCAAGACAGCAGAAGACGCGTAGGCCGGAGCGGAGAGGAATTACCTGAGCGGTGAGCCAAAGAAAATCGGGAAAAGAAAGAAAGCAAGGTCCAAGCTCAGGAACCTCGGAGAGAAAGGAGACCCGGGGAGCGAACCGGTGCGATCGAAGCGTGCGATCGTCGCCGTAGCGAAAGTCACCGATGATGGGGGAGCGCACCGTTTGCGGCCTCAAGCGTATATTACCTTTGTACGGTGTACTAGGAGTTGCGGGCCAATGTTCACAGGTCGGTTTCCTCCTTCGGAAGTCGCCGCAAGAATTGCCGTCTCCCTGGGCATCGGGCTTCTCGTCGGAATCGAAAGGGAGTGGTCGAACAAAGACCTCGGCGTTCGAACCTTCGCCCTCACGGCCCTCCTGGGAACGATCGCGGCTCTATTTTCGTCATCCATGGCCGCCGTGTCGCTCGCCGGGGTTTTCCTGATCGTTATTTTCGCGAACGCTCGCAGCTTGTTGGTAGACCGGTCGCTCGAGGCGACCACTTCGGCCGCCTTGCTCGTGATCTTTGTTCTGGGGGCGCTGGCAGGGCAGGGGCACCTGTTTACGCCTGTCGCGTCAGCGATCCTGATGACCATGTTGCTTGCCTGGAAAGTGGAGCTGCGCCGGTTCGCGGGAGGCTTGCAGCCCGGCGAGATTCGAAGCGCCGTGCTGTTAGGGCTATTGGGACTTGTCGTCTATCCCATTCTCCCCGACCGGTTCGTGGATAAGTGGGAGCTCGTCAACCCGCGACAGACGTGGATAACCGTCATCGTTATCGCCGGGATCGGCTTCGTTAACTACGTTCTTTTGAAGGTATACGGCACGCGAGGCGTTTACATGAGCGGCTTTCTGGGCGGCTTCGTAAATAGCAGCGCCGCGGCGGTGGAGCTGGCCAAGCCGCTCGGTGCTGGTGGCACGTCGTCCGGCGTGGCCGTGGCAGTCCTTTTGTTGACGATCGTCGCCATGTTCGTACGCAACCTGCTGATCCTCGCCCTCTTTTCGCCAAGCGCGGTGCTCACGGCGGCCGGCCCCATTGTCGCCATGACCGTTCTCGCGCTGATCTTCGTGCGGCGCGAGAGGGCGGGAACCCAGGAGGCTCCCGGTGAGATCCATCTCGAGTCTCCCGTCTCGCTCAAGCGCGTGCTGAGCTTTGCCGGGCTGTTTCTGCTGATTCAAATCGTCTCGACGCTCGGTGAACGCTACCTCGGCAAGATTGGTTTCTTGGGAATCAGCGTCCTCGGGGGCTTGGTCAGCAGCGCAAGTACGTCCGCGGCCGCCGCGAACATGGTGGGCCACGGGCAAATGCGGGCGGCACTAGCCGGCTATGGCGTCGTCTTGGCCTCCGTCGCGAGTGCTTTGGTCAATCTGCCGATCATTCATCGCAACGCCCACAATCCCTCTGTGTCACGACGATTGGCGATTTTTACGGTTGCGCTATGCCTGGTTGGTCTCGCTTGCCTCGTTCTCGAGCAATACCACTGGCCCTCCAGAATGTGAATCAGTCCAAGCCACGTCACACTAAAGCCGGGATCAAACGATGCGGATGCCTTATTTCCATTCCTTTCGGAGCTTCCCAGCTTACCGATTCATAGTTCATTGGCACTCCATAGTCCAGCCCAGCCGAGAATGTGCATAGCGGTTTGTCACTCCGATGTTTCCTTTCTTTCGGCAAAGGCAAGAACGGGCAGGGCAAGGATTTGTAACGTCACGGAAAAAATCACCAGAGCCGGAATGGATTTGTCGTACAGCAAACCCATGATGGCGCTACCCACAAACCAGGCAACGCCGAAACCAGTGTCAAAAATCCCGAATGCGGTGCCGCGCTTTTCGGAAGGAACAACGGCGGACAGCACCGCCTTCAAGCAGGAATCCTGGGCTCCCATCCCGATCCCCCAAAGAATCATCCCGACGAGCTCCAGCGTGGTTCCGCGCAAGAAAACCAAAGGTGCAAAAAACCCCGGAACGCCAAACGCCACGACAAGAATGGGCAGGCCCAGCGTGTCCAACAATTTTCCAAGCACCAGGGAAGCCAGCGCGCCCGTCGCCATTGCGACCGCATAGAAAACCGGAACGAGACCCTGGGGAACCGTCCCGGTCTTTTGGAAATGGAAGGCGATCAGAGAAAAGTCAGCAAATCCCGCGGCGATCAATGCTCCAGCGCCCAGATACAGCCAATAAGCTTTCGGAAACGCTCGGGTGGGCGACGGCGGTGCAGATTCTTCCATCTCATGCGGTCGGCGATGGAGGAACCAGGCAACGCAAAGGACGGCCAGGCACAGCAATGCCGAAATCAGCAGCACTGCAAAAGCGTGACGATAGTCACCGTGCCGGTATAAAACGAAAGCCGTAATCAGTGGCCCAAGCGTTGCTCCGGTTTGGTCCAGAGCCTCGTTCAGGCCAAATACCCAACCTTGACCGATGGATTTTCCCGCGTGGGAGAGCATCGCTTCCACGGCGGGCCGGCGGATCACGCGTCCCGTTCGCTCGGCGATGACCAGCGCCGCGGCAAGAGGCCAGTTTCCCGCCAGCGCGAGCGCCGGCACCGCCAGCATGTTGATGGCATATCCAAGAAACGTGATCGCCCAGTATTTCTGGGTCTTGTCCGCGAAATATCCCGAGACGGACCGCAGGCCGTAGCCGACCAGCTCACCGAATCCGGCGACAAAACCTACGACTGCGGCGCTTGCACCCAGGGAACTGAGAAACGGTCCGACAATGCTGCGGGCACCTTCGTAGGTCATGTCCGCGAAGAAGTTCACGATCCCGATGATCAGAACAAACCGGAAAGCGAGTTTTGCTACGTTCTGCTTGTCCATTTGCGGGAGGCAGCCTTTGCGGAGAAACGCGCATCAAGCGACAGCGTTCCGCCGCCAACCAGCAGCAGAAAAATCAGACCCAGCAACATGCTGACGTCCGTGCGGGCTTCGTGCAACGTGCTCCAAAACCCGTTCTTGGTGAGCGTAACGATCTTGGTCGAATACAAAGCGACGCAAATGTCGATGAGAAGAGGAATGGCGGCAAGCCGCGTCATCAGGCCGACCAACAGCAAGGCTCCGCACACAATCTCGACGACGCCCACAAAGGGAGCCATAACCTGCGGCCACGGGATGCCGATCTTCACGAAACGCCCGGCTCCCAGGGAATCGGGAAATAGAAACTTCTGAATGCCTTCAGAAAGGAAAACCCAACCGACGAGAATACGGATCAGCAAGACCGCCTTCGCTGCACGAGCATCCCAGCTAGCGTCAGGGTTGAATACCATTGCTCGATATTTCCACCTTTCCTAAAAGGCGCTAGAAGTAGTTGTCATTTCGGTTTTGTCTGTTGCGTGGCAACACAAGAACGGGACGACTTAGGCTGAGTTGGTTTCGGACCGAAAGCCCGCGCCGTATCGCGCTGTGGCCGATTAGTGCGCGAGAGTTCGCGTTGCCGTGCTAGCTCCTTGACCCCTTGCTCCGCGTACTGCGCGCTCGTCAGCGTTGCGAGGAGAGCTACAACGTCGTCGATCTCTCCTTCACTCAGCGCAAGTGGCTGCATATCTTCATCGAGATAGGGGTCGTTTATCCCATCGCCCTTGTTGTAATGATCCATCACGTCCCACAGCGTCTCTTGCGAGCCGTCGTGAAAATATGGTGCCGTGATAAGCACGTTGCGCAGGTCCGGTGTCTTGAAGGACGCGATGTCAGCGTCTTTCTTGCTAAGGAGAAAGCGGCCGAGCGCCGACATGTTCGTCTGAATGGCAGCGTGATCGATGGCCGTCGCATTCCCCGAATTGATCAGTGTTTCAGCTTGACACGCCAACGCGACCACGTCGTGTCGGATGATGCCTATGCCGATGTTGTGAAAATCGTTGTCTGTGAAGTAGGTGGCGTCCCGATTTTTTTCCGTCAAAGCATGGCATTTATTACAGCGAGCACGCGTATTGAAAAGCTCCCAGCCTCGCTTGGCGGAATCGCTGATTGCATTTTTGTCGCCAGCGACGAAGTGATCAAATGGGGAATCGAATGAAAACTGGGTTCGCTCGTAGGACGCGATGGCACGCACGAGATCGGGGCCGCTAGGCGGGTGGCCGAAGACACTCCGAAACGCCAGTTGGTATTCAGGCAAGGCCGCGATCTGGGCCACAGCGGCATCCAGGCTGGGCTGGCCCATTTCACTTGGATTGGCGATGGGAAGGGCCGCTTGTTCCTCGAGCGTCTTCGCGCGCCCATCCCAGAACTGGGTCTTGTTGTAAAGCGCGTTCAGAACAGTTGGTGAGTTGCGCTGGCCGACGCGGCCTTTGACGCCGATCGAAACGGGCCTCCCGTCAGTGAAAGCGCGCGCTGGGTCGTGGCACGAACTGCAAGCAATGGTTCCATCAACCGACAAGCGACGATCGAAAAAAAGTTTCTGGCCGAGTGCGATTTTCTCAGGAGTCTGCGGATTGTCCGTGGGCACCGCCGCACGAGTAGCCTCGACTGGGACACCCACCTGTTTAATGGATTTGGGCTCTGCCAGTGGACCAGCGGCGGGAACTGGGGATGGCCGGGCTGGCGTTTGCTGCGATGCTTCCACCCTCGCTTCTAAGTTCCAACTTGCTTCTTTGGCGATCTCGCAACCGAGAGTTAGCGCAGCCGCACCTACCAGAAGCGTGGTGCAAAATCGTATTCTGTTTCCAAATCGCATCCGCATGACGCCTCGCCTCCCTGCATTTCCGGGATTGTCGCTGTCCCGGATTAAGACTGGATGCTCCTTCCTGTGCATATAACTGAGAGTCGTTTGAGTTGAATTCCGTTCACACGTAGTCAAAGAGAGTCATAAAGCCAAAGTCCATGTGCAACTGCTGATGGCAGTGGAACAATGTAAGGCCGGGATTATCCGCCGTAAAGTCCACTTGGATTTCTTGGTAGCCGCCGACCATCACAACGTCCTTCATCACACCAGCAGTCGGTATTCCTGCGACATTAGTGAGCTCGAAACTGTGCCGGTGAAGGTGTATGGGATGAATGTCATCGCTGGCATTACGCATACGCAGCCGATACCGCTTGTCCCGTTTCAGGTGGAATGCAGCCGAAACTACCTCGCTAGTCATTGGGTACGCCACGCCATTGATCGTCCATCGATTGAAACCTTCCTCAGCGGCATTGTCTTTGCCGAAGGTCATGGCGAAGGTCTCTTCCGGCGCAGGAGCCGTCGCGCCGGGTTTCGCGAAATGTGTGTAGGTCCACTTGAAAGGGGCGGAAGCACCCCACTGCGCTTTTCCGGCGCGCCCCGCGTACTCTACTACGATCCCCATGCCATGTTGGCGATCGTCGTCATCGAGATCCCCTAGAATCCACACGCCGGGATGGTTCATATGTACGACGGCGGAAACCCGCTCCGCCGTGCCAACCCACAACACTGGAACCGCTGTTGGATTCGGAACGGGATTGCCATCCAGCGCGAGGACCTGAAAGGAATGGCCCGGCAACGCCAGGCTGCGGATCTCCGTAGCGCTTCCGTTCAAGACATGAAACAGGACTCGTTCCCCTTGCTTCACCCGGATCGGCTCTCCATGCCCGAGCATGCGTCCGTTGATCGTAAAGGATCGGTAGCCGACTTCGTACCCGTGCGGCATTCCTTTGGCGAGCGACCCTTTCATTGCGGATTCGCCGGCCGATTCGAGCTCTTTCACTTTCGTCGCTGGAGACAGGAAATCCTGGGCCATGTCCCCGCCTCGACTGAACGATGGTTCGAACTCCTTGAGCACGAGGAATACCTCTTTGTCATAACTCCCCGGCTCATGCTTGGGTTCTATGTAAACCGGCCCGACCTGGCCGCTGTATTGCCCAGCGTAGAGATCGGCGCCGGCACGATTGTGCGTGTGATAGAACCGCAAGCCTGCCGGATTTGGTGTGAACGCAATCCGGCGTTTCCCGTGGGCGGGAATAAAGGGCGTACCTTCCTCGGCGGCGCCGTCCACGTCGACCGGACCTTTCTGACCATGCCAATGCAGCTGTTCAGGCGTATCCGTATCGTTGTAAATGTCGACTGTGACCCGGCGGCCCTCTTGGAAGCGAAGCAACGGCCCGGGAAACTGGCCATTGTACACGGTGGCAGACACGATTCGTTTGGGCGCGATTTCGATGGGCGAGGTCTTAATGTGCAGCGTGTAGTCTGCGTCTTTTTGGTCCTGCAAGCCGGCGCTTTCGCGCGGGCCAAGACCAAAATATGGCAAAGGAAAATTGGCACGCGCAAGTCCTACACCTGCAAGCGCGCCCGCACCTGTGAGCAACTGCCGGCGGAAGATCCTAGACCGATTCATAGGAGTCTCCAATTCAAGAGTTTCGGACGGTGAGCAAGCATCCCGCCAAATAGCTCCTAAACCCGATGCCCGCGACCGCTCACCACCTCCTGCGGATTCGGAGAATGATTGGATGCCCGCCGCAACTTGCTGGTATCGCGTGGATTGTACTCCCGCGGAGGTTGTCGGCTTCGTGCTCTTGTCACGCGGCTGCTCGTATCAGACAGGGTCTTCGTAACAAAGCGGCCTCACCGCGCCAAAAATCGAAGCGCCGGGGGGAACCCGGCGCTCGAAGAAAAGCCAGCACCGTTGAACGGCAACTGGCGGGGGAAAAGTTGAAGGAAAGCTATCACATTTTATTCCCGCATGCAGCGAAAACGTCGCCGTCTCCAGGGGTCTTTTGATCGGCAGAATCATTCGATGCTCCCGATCAGTATGGAATGAATTGTGCTGTTGGTAGATTCAGTTTTTAACCTCCTTTGGGTAGAATCTTAGTTGTCGCGCGGATTTTTTCCCTGTCGTCTTCGGTGGATTCCTGTCTTCGCTTCTCCGGCGCCAGATTGTTGCCTCGTCTTCCATGCCTCTGGTATCGTCAGGGCGCCTCATACCACTGTTCAGGGAGCGTCAGGGTCCATGCCAGGACTTTTGAAACGTTTTCTACCGCGCGACGACGATTATTTCCAGCTCTTCGCGAGGCAAGCTGAGAATATTCAGAAGGGCGCGAAAGCTCTTTGTGACTTGCTTTCACGTTACACGGGAGTCTTCGAGCAGGTACAGAGCATTAAAGCAATCGAGCACGCAGGTGATGAGATTGCGCACACCATCATCATGAAGCTCAACCAGACTTTCATTACACCGATTGACCGGGAGGATATCCACGAACTGTGCTCTACGCTCGACGATGTTATTGATTTGATTGACGCCGCGGCTAGTCGTTTCGTGCTTTACCGGGTTAACGCGGTACGAAACGGCACGATCGACCTGGCCAAGGTTCTGCTGGACGCTTGTGGCGAGGTTACCGCGCTGGTGCATTCGATCGAGAACCGGGATGAAGCTCTCAAACACTGCATCGAAATCAATCGCTTTGAGAACGAAAGTGATCGTCTCTGCCGCACACTGATCGCTCAGCTCTTCGATGAAGAGACCGATCCGGTCCAGATAATCAAATGGAAAGAGATTTTTGAGGTCATCGAGACCGCCGTCGACAAGTGCGAAGATGTCGCCAATGTGGTAGAAGGCGTAGTGCTGAAGAGCGCCTGACCACGTGAATCCATTTCATCTCCTACTGGCCGTAATCATACTGACGCTTGCGTTCGAATTTTCGAACGGCTGGCATGACGCGGCGAACTCCATCGCGACAGTCGTCTCTACGAGAGTGCTCACGCCGTTCCGCGCGGTTGCATGGGCAGCGTTTTGGAACTTCGTTGCTGCGTTTGTCTTCGGCACTGCTGTGGCGAAGACGATTGGCAAGGGTCTGGTGCATATCGAGATGGTTGACCAGAAGGTTCTGCTGGCCGGACTCCTGGGGGCGATTGGCTGGAACATTATCACGCTGATTCTGGGGCTCCCTACGAGTTCCTCGCATGCGCTGATGGGCGGCTACGGCGGCGCGGCGGTGGCGAAGGCGGGTTTTGTGGCGCTGATTCCCAGCGGCTGGACCAAGCCGGTGGTGTTCATCTTTCTATCGCCAGTCATTGGGATGTTGATCGGGATGATTGTGACCGTGGCCACAAGTTGGATCGTCCGCAGACAACGTCCGCTGCGGGTCGACCGATGGTTTCGGCGGCTCCAACTTCTTTCCGCCGCGGGTTATAGCCTCGGTCATGGGACGAATGACGCGCAAAAAGGAATGGGCATTATCACTACTGCCCTCGTCGCGGGTGGATTGATGAAGACGTACGACGTCCCCTATTGGGTCATCATTTGCTGCCACTTGGCGATGGGCGGCGGTACGATGGCGGGCGGCTGGCGAATCATAAGGACCATGGGCCAGCGCATTACCAAGCTCACGCCCTTTGGGGGGTTTGCCGCCGAAACAGCCGGTGCCTTGACGCTAATTGCTACTGCGCATTTCGGCATTCCTGTGAGCACGACCCACACGATCACCGGCGCCATCGTCGGCGTGGGTGCCTCGCGGCGCTTGACTGCGGTGCGCTGGGGAGTGACTCGCCGAATCGTACTCGCTTGGGTGCTGACGATTCCCGGCGCGGCTCTGCTTGGAGCCGTTCTCTTTCACGCAGTGCGGTCCTGGGTGAATTGATTCTCTTTAGAGCTCGGACCGCAAAGAGTTGGCCAATTCTTTTCGTGCATAATTCCCAAGAGAGCGCGGAATTCGCGTTACCATACCGAATTCGTTCCAAGACACGGTCATATGGAGCAAGATCGCGGCCAAACCCGGGGGTATCGTTTTAGCGCCCACGCCGAGTTGACAGTCGAGAGTTCGGGCGCTCACGTCACAGCGCGTTTGTGTGAGCTAAGCCGTGAACATTGTTGTCTACACGTACCAAATCCTTCTCCGGTAGGAACAGCAGTTCTTGTGAAAATCTACGCTTGGCCACATTTTTTCCAAATTCATGGCACGATCTGCCAGTGTGATCCCGACTTCGTCGCCGTAGCATTTAGTGAAATTGAACCACGCTACGTCTCAGTGTTAAATGACTGTCTGTTAGAAATAGAACAGAAAGAAAGCAACGGTTAAGCAGCCCTAGCCGGATGCTCACTGAGTTTTCCTCAGGCTCGGCTGAGGAAATTCTTGACTTCGCTGCGTTCCGCGACTAAGAGTCCACTCAGCCCTTCCCATCGACAGGCATCGAGCTGCGGGATGCGGCGAAGAATGCAAAATCACATGGGGCTTAGACACAAGGAGGTAGTCATGTTTGGACGCAGCACGAAGAAAAGCGTTCGATACTGGACCCAGGCCGTGGTCCTTTGGTTTGTGGTTCTGGCCTTCGTGTTCTCGCCTCCTTCACTTGGCGTGAAGGCTGACGATGGCGACGACGGTGGCGGCTTCCGTCACGTGTTTGTGATCATGATGGAAAACACGGGCTTCAATACGTTGATTGGCAATCCCAACGCTCCCTTTACCAATTATTTGGCCGCGACCGCGGGCCTCGCCAGCAACTACTTCGGCGTTGCTCACCCCAGCCAGCCAAATTATATTGCCGCCACTTCCGGCTCCCCGAACGGCGTTACCGGCGACGGTAACATCACGATAGACGTCCAGAACATCGTCGACCAGTTGGAGTCGCACCAGAAGAGTTGGAAGGCCTACATGCAGTCTCTCTCCCTGTGCAACGGCAATCTGCTGGCCAGCTCTTGCGGCAACCAGCTCTACGAGCGCAAGCACAATCCCTTCATTTCCTACCAGGATGTGCAGTCGAGTCCATCCAGGCTGGACAACATTGTGGACTTCGGTCAATTGGCAACCGATTTGGCCAACGACACGGTGCCCGATTATTCCTGGATCAGTCCTGACCAATGTCACGACATGCATGGGCGCGGTGGTGGTGGTGCAAGTGATCCCTGCGACTTCTCGCAGGTTCCGGCGCTGATCGCAGCCGGAGACCTGTTCCTGTCGCAAACGGTCAGCTCCATTGTGAATTCCAAAGCTTGGCGCGGAAATTCGGTGATTTTCATCATGTGGGACGAAAGCGATTTCACCGGTACGGGCCCCTCGGGCTTCGGCGACACCAGCGGCTGCTGTGACGCCAACCCGGGCGGTGGACATGTGGTCTCACTTGTATATTCCCGTGACGTTCACCGCGCACACACATCCGGGGATGCATTCAACCATTTCTCCATGCTCGCAACCATTCAGGATGCATGGCATCTTGGGTGTCTCGGGTTCACCTGTGACGCGAAAAATGTAAAGCCAATGACCGATCTGGTCAGACGCGACGACTAACTCAGACACTAGAAGTTTGCGTGACTGCGGCTTAGCATCATTGTCGGCCCGATCAGGTCTGCGTTTCCCAGGAGGGATAATTGCGACAATCGCTGAAGTTTTGCGTGATGACATTGGCTCTGTGCCCGCTAACGGCGAGAGCGCAGGAGAAACTACCACTGAAATTGATCACAACAATTCCGATGCCCGGTTTCACGGGGGATTTCGACCATTTTGGGCTCGACCTGAAGGGCAACCGCTTGTTTCTTGCGTCGGAAGATCAAAAAACGGTTGAAGTGTTTGATCTCCAGACGGGGGCGCGGATGCACAGTATCAAAGGCTTCGGCCAGCCGCTCACGATGACTTACCTACCCGCGTCCAATCGCCTTATCGTCACGGACGGAGGCGATACCGATGCTGTCGAATTGGTCGATTGTAAAGACTACGAAATCATTGGCACTCTCAAACTCGGTCAAGGCGCGGACCACAGCGCGTACAACCCGGTGAACGATTATTTTTATGTGGAGAACGGCGGCGGACCAGCCGCCAAGACGCATGTCCTCACAATTATTGATACCAAATCCTTCAAAAAAGTTGGTGAGATTGCGGGGCTACCCGGAAATTCCAACGAGGGCATGGTCATTGACCATGAAGGGAAAAAACTCTATGTCAACCTCACGGGCACAGATGAAGTTGGCGTTATTGATCTGCACGCTCGCAAACTAATTGCCAAGTGGCTCTTGCCTGACGCTCACGTAGCCCATGCGATAGCACTAGACGAAACTAATCATCGACTGTTCACGGCAACACGCCGCCCAGCACAATTCATCGTTTTCAATATGGATACAGGCAAAGTTGTGACTTCCCTCCCGTGTGTGGGTGTGAACAGCGATATGTGGGTCGATTTCGCACGTAAACGAATCTATGTGACTGGAAGCGAGACCGCGTCTGTGTTTGAACAGCGCGATGCGGACCATTACGAGCACGTTGCCGAAGTGCCTACCGCTTACCGCGCCAAATCGTCTATGTTTGTGCCCGGACTCAAACGGCTCTATGTCGCGGATTCTGGTAAGGGAAAGCCGGACGCAAACTTGGCGCTGCAAATTTTCGAAGTTCAATAACAGCATAGGCGCATTGGCCGAAGGACTGAAGAATCATAGGCGGCAAGATTTGCTCGTGCAGGTAGCGCGACAACGCGCTCTTTCCGTGGAGCTAGAAACTAATGCGCCCGGAGAATTGGAAGCTGCGGGAGCCGATGCGTGGCGCCATAGCTCCTGGTGCGCCGAAAGACGGATTGGCAACGGCCGTCCAGAGAGGCAGGCCATTTCCAATGAATCCGTTGCTTGCGTTGTCGTGTACTGGACGTTGTTTATGTTGTTCTGCTGAAAGTTTGGATGGTTGAAAAGGTCGAACGCTTCCGCAACAAATTTCAGGTTGATCCGTTCGTTGAGCTTAAAAAGGCGTGCCACGCTGAAGTCGATCACTTCCTGGCCCGGCCCGCGAAATCCGTTGAACGGCTCGTTCGGAACGACCGAAAAATTGAGCGACGAGGTGTCAAACACCGCTGTGAGGGCACTGGTTATTTCAATCAATTCGATCAGCGCAGCGAACGTGGACTTTCGCAACTGGACTAGCCACAACGGTTCGTGCTGAATGGCGCGTGGTCTCCGAGTTGGCACCCGCTCAAGAATTTCACCTTCGCCTCTGTCGTGACGCTCGCCAGTGGAAGGCCGTTAGTAAGCAATTCATGAACGGTAGTTTCTCGACGTGGTTTTGAAGCCGTAGGGGCTCCACACGAAGGACGATTCCGTTTTACGGCTAAATAGAGCATTAACGCGCCTTTTGTTTCGGGGAGTCGGGCAACCCAGTCGGAAAATCTCTGGATGATCTCCCTGGCTACTGAAAGTTGATTTCGAGCTTAATTCCATATAACGCAGACGCGATGCCACTCGGTCTTCGACGCCCATTCGTCGTCGGTGTTCTTCCACGACCGCTGCGTGGCGACGGAAAGAACGGTGAACTTCGAGCCGTTGTTGTTCCGCGCCTGACGCTGCTCCGGGTCTGCGCCGACGAAGCCAATGATCGTTACTGAGTAGGTAAGACATGGATTTTTCTCCTTTTTCTTGCCCCATTTTCTTGGGGCACCCAAAAGCGAGAGGCCGCTGCTCCCAAGGCGAGCGGGTGCTTTATGGGAGGGACCTGTGCCCTTCGAGAGGAACCAGGAAAGCAGAAGCCGCGAAGCTGCCGGGCGCAGGAATTGGCCCGAAGCAGTGCCCAGGAAAATGAGCGGCAGAAAAAGGAGCCCCTACTCAACGCAGTGAAAATCGGTCGACTGGCCCAGCCGGTCGCGTAAAACGCTAACCAAACGACGGACGTTTGGTCTATACTCGTGTCAGTAACTGAGGTAAGCGACCGTGACCAAGCCGAAGGACCTTGTCCAGGGGACCTTGGACCTTTTGATCCTGAAAACCGTGGCGCTGGAGCCGATGCACGGCTGGGCCATCGCGCAGCGGATCCGGCAGATTTCAGGGGAGGTGTTGCACGTCGGGCAGAGTGCTCTTTACCCCGCTCTGCACAAGCTGGAACAACAGGGCTGGATCAAGTCGGAGTGGAAACTCTCAGAAACAAACCGCCGCGCAAAGTATTACTCGCTCACGCGCGCTGGGCGCAAAGCGCTAGCTGACGAAGCAGAGAACTGGGAACGGCTGTCGGCGGCCATTTCTGCTTTGGTTCGGGCGGTTTAAACGGGGAGCAACGATGTCACGTTGGCTAACGCAGATTCGCCTAGCTGTTCGCTCCCTATTCCGCAGACCGCAAGTCGATCTGGAACTCGACGAGGAATTCCAGTATCACCTGGAGCGCCAGATCGAGGACAACCTCCATCGCGGGCTCGCACCGGAAGAGGCGCGCTATGCGGCGATGCGCGAGATGGGCCCAATCGCCAAAAGCAAGGAGGAATGCCGGGACGCGCGGCGCGTAAATTGGATGCAGGACCTGGCACAGGATTTGCGTTACGGCCTGCGCATGCTACGCAAATCTCCCGGCTTCACCACTATCGCCGTCCTCACTCTCGCTCTCGGCATCGGCGTCACGACCGCGATCCTCAGCATCATTGACCCGGTCTTATTCCGGCCGCTGCCCTATGCCAACTCCGATCGACTCGTATCTGTCGGTTTCAGACACGCGGTCGAGCCTTTCGAGTTCATGTTCGGAACTTTTTACTATGATTGGTCCGATCACCAAACCGTCTTCACCGAGATGACGGCACAGAGCGCTGTGCCGAGGCCTTGCGACCTCACGGATCGCGATCCGATGCGGCTCACTTGCAGCTACGTGCATCAGAATTTCCTTCCCACGTTAGGCATCAGACCCGTAGTAGGGAGCAACTTCACAACAGACGACATGCTCCCTGACGCGCCGCTGACCGTGATGTTGTCGTACGAGCTCTGGAAGAGCCGTTATAACGAACAGCCCTCAATCGTTAACCAGGTCATAGAAATTGATGGTGGCAAGGCACAGGTAAAAGCAGTCCTCCCCCAGGATTTTGAAATGCCATCTGCGCAACCGACTGATTTGTTGCTTCCCAAGCAGGTCGATGTCTCTGCTGTGCGCGCCGGCTCAGTGCCAGAAAACATGCGAGTTTTCGCTCGCCTCAAGTCCGGAATTACAGCAACTCAAGCCGATGCCTCTTTGCAGCCATTATTTGAGCAAAGCCTCCGATCCGCTCCCCCTCAAATGCGCAGCGATATCCACCTCGTGGTGCGCTCTTTGCGCGATCGTCAAATGCACGACGTGCTCCCCGTAGCCTGGATTATGCTCGGTGCGGTAGTGGTCGTGTTGCTCGTGTGTTGTGCGAACGCGGGCAGCCTGTTTCTTGCGCGCACAGCCGCACGTGAGCAGGAATTCGCAATCCGCGCCGCATTGGGCGCTGGAAAGAGGCGGATCTTACGTCAAACGCTTACCGAGGGACTGCTCGTGTCTCTCGTGAGCGGCGTGGTTGGCTGCATTTTGGCAGAAGCGTTACTCCGGACCTTCATTGCGCTCGCACCAGACGGCTTGTCATTCCTGCGAAAAGCCACGCTCGATTTGCGTATTCTTATGGCAACGCTCGTAGTAGCTGTCGCCTGCGGAATCGCGTGCGGTTTGTTGCCAGTCTTGGGGCTGCGCTCCGTTGGGATTGCCGCGAGATCGGCGCAGCCCAGCAATCGGCCTAAGCTTCGCCGAATTCTCGTCGTTGCGCAGATCGCATCCAGCGCTGTTTTATTATCCGGTGCAGTTCTTCTTTTGCGAAGCCTGAACAATATCGATCGGCAGGATTTGGGTGTTAACTCAAATCATGTTCTCACCGTATCCGCGTCACTATCGCCCCGTCGCTACAATACGACTGAAAAGCGCATCGATTTCTTTCGCCGTGCCATTGCTGCTCTGCGTGGCATTCCGGGAGTCACTTCTGTCGCGATGACGGATTCGCTGCCACCGAATGGCACGCGTTATTGGTATTCCTCAATGGCGATTGCGGGAAAGCCGCCGCTTTCATCTGAAGATATTGTCAGTGCACGAGCTGTTACGACAGACTATTTCAACGCTCTGGGTATACGCATCGTTCGGGGTCGAGGATTTTCCGATGCGGACGCTAAATCTACCGAGCACCTGATGGTCATAAACCAAAAACTGGCCGCGTTGATGTTTCCGGATCAAGACCCGCTCGGCCAGCAGATTCGCCCAGAGAAGGATGGACCTTCTTATCGTGTCATCGGCATCGCGGCCGACGTGCGGAACGATGGATTAACCCAGCAAACTCTACCTGAGTACGACACTTTGCTCGGAGCAATTCCGGACGAGTGGACGGATCGAAATACCTACGCTGGGACGCTAGTTATCCGAAGTGCGTTGTCCACAAAAACCGCTGCACCATGGATCCGTCAACGGGTTGAGGAGATCGATCCTTTGATACCGATCGAACTGCACAGTATGCAAGCTGAGATCAGCACGCTTGCGAACCGTCCTCGTTTTGAGACAGCCCTGCTCGGCTTTTTTGCTGCCACAGGGCTGCTCATGGCTTCCATCGGCCTATATGGCGCCACTGCGTACACTGCCACGCGACGCACTCACGAAATCGGAATCCGAACAGCATTGGGGGCTACCCGAATCGACGTACTGCGCTTAATCATGCTCGAGGGACTGCGGCTGGTCTTTCTGGGAGGTGGCATTGGGCTGGTAGCAGCTCTGTCCACTGCTCACGTGCTTCGAAGTTTGCTGTTTGAAGTTGGTCCCTATGATCCAATGAGTTTCGTTTGCGTCGCCGTATTACTGGCATTTATTGCCATCGCAGCGATTTTTGTGCCTGCCATGCGCGCGATGCGCGTCGATCCCATGGTCTCGCTGCGATATGAGTGAGAGCAGAAGAAAAAGGGCCGCGCCGAAGCGCGGCCCTCGTATTTCCAATCCGGCGCTTTTACTTCGACCGTCTGCGGTCGGGGGCTTTGGCACGTTGCCCTGTCGCGGTTGACTCATTGGCTGGCTGGCTTCCGTGTTTCACTTTCTTCGCTGGTTTTGACAGTTCTGCTCGAACGGCTGTGGCGATCTTTGCGGAATCGAGCTTGTATCGCGCTGCCGCGCGAGCAAGATTCGAGTTCTTCTCAAGTGATTGCCTCGGGTTGTAGCCGGGGCAATACAGGTCGGAAACGAGAGCGCAGATGACGAGGAAACGATTGAGGTCTGCGCTTTTCATGGCTTGAACGGCGGTCGCCGCAATCTTCTCGTAGTCAACGGTTTCGCCGCCCCACGAGGCTTTGCTCTTCTTCTCTTCCCAAGCGTAGAGCTTGGTTTCTTACTTTTTCCTCCAGCTGCTAAAGCGGCCTTGTAGAATGCATCTACTTCGGAATGGTCTTTCGCTACAAATCCGACGTGAACGGCCTGAGGATCGGGCTTCCCTTCTTTGAGCCAGAAAAAATGGCTTTTGCCAATACCAAAACCTTTCAAGTCTGGGTGTCCGTCTTTGCCTTCGTAGTCTAGAAGGGTTGTGATCCCAAGTGGCTTCAGAGCCTCGGCATAGAAAGCGACTGAACGCTTGAAGTCGCTGACTGTGAGAATAACGTGGTCATTCATATTTTCCTTTCAACCAGTTGAATGCGTTCTTTTTCGGGGTCGCCCTTTCCGCCTAGGCTTGTAGTTCTCGACTTCACTGCGATCCAGGAGAACTCTGCCTCCTATTCGCAAGGTGCGAAACCGTCCCTTGTCAACCAGGCGTCCGATTGCTTGGGGCGAGACATCACGAATCCGGGCCGCTTCAGACTGTGAAACCCATTTGTCCGCAGCCAAATCTTTTTTTGATAAAATGGTTGAATGTTTAACCCGTTTTAGTTTATCCTTCGACATGGGGCGTTGCACTATCCTGTCCTGGATTGTGTGAGTCTGCTCCAAGTGCCTAGGACGTCGCGACAACTCTAGGCTCTTTCGTTCTAACGGGACGCGCCGATGCTATCAACACCGACACGCCCCTGACCACCATCACCTCTCTAGGAGGCAACGATGGCTGCACTAGAAGTTATCGGTTTCCCAATTTGGGTGCAACTTGCCCATCCTTGGTTCAGTGTCATACCACGCCTAATACCTCAGCGCGTCACGCATCCTCCGCCGTAGCCCTGTTCACCGAATCCGTTTGTCCACCCACGTTGCCTCTCGACCGCATCGAGGACGTGTGTCTCGGCGCACCTATCAACCTCCGAACTCGCGGCCACTTTGCCGCTGAAAGGACGTTCAGTCATGGAAAAAGCACATCTGTATGAAGCACTGTATCTGGTGAACCACGGTATTGACGAAGCCGTTCGGGGAGTTCAGCGCCTGAAGAAATCTCCCAAACTCTTCATGGAGGCCTACCACAAGTCCATGGCCGGTCTCGAACGCCGTCGTTCCATGATCAACCTTCAATTCATGCTCGAGATGCGTAAACTGGAAGAACTCGACGAGTCTTACTTCAACGAGGAATTCAACGTCTGGCTTTCCGACGAACCGCTGACCAACGAAGAAATCTGTGGCTTGATGCGCGGCGTCGAACGTGAGCGCAAACTGGACGGGAAACCGCCGTTGGTACAGTTTCTTCCCCGGGGCAAGCGCACGAAGAAAGCGCCCAAAAAAGCCGAAGGAGTCCACTCCAGCCGCAAACCAAATGGTCCAATGCCGTCCGTTCCGGGTGTCGAGAGCACAGTGCCAAAGGACGCGCATGCCTAAGAAGAAAAAACCCAAGGCCGTGATGGTGGACGGTATTCCGATAAAGCCGATCAGCCCGGCAGAACACAGGCGGCTGGAGAGGCGAATCAAGAAGAAGTACGAAAAGCTGCGGCAACGGTACCCGGAGGTGCATGGCAAGAAAGTGGATTGGATTTCACACTGGCATGAGGAAGGATACCTCTCCTTCAACGTGCGGTTCACAGATGGAAAGAACTTCTCGATCCTGTGTAGCCCAACAATCGTCACGAACGTCGTTGATTTCTCAGACGTTAAGACGGGCGACTCCGTAATCATTCGTGAGTATTACCGCCGGCGCGACGAGGACTGACGTGGGCATTTGGAAGGTGGGTACCAACGCGAAAATTACAGTCGAGACTAGAGCCATGCTGGAGGAGTTCGCAGCCAAAGAACATCGCTCACTCGGTAATCTGTGTTTCGTTCTGTTGACCTGGGCTACAGAACAACTTCAGAAGGCTGGCACTATCGAGAGACTCTTGGGGAAAAGAGTCCCCATCCCAAAGCAGGGATTGCAAAGGAACAAGCCTTGGAACCCCGAATCTACAAAGTAGTTGTTATGTACAGAAACCTGAGCGCGAGAGAGGCCGTCACGATCTACGTGCTGGCCTTTAGTGGCGAAGAGGCAGAGAGGCGGGCAACCGATGCGATGTCATTGATTTCCGGCCAGAATCGGAAGCTCATCGCTATGGAGTATCTCGTAGATCGCACGGTGAATTGGATTGCAATTAGCAGTCACGATGGCGTCATTGCGGAGCGAATGTCTCAAGGCCGGAGATGGCATCAACTTCGAGAACAAGATTGTTCTTTCGATTGCCATACGAATTGCTGCTGAGCGATTTATGGTAGCAAAAATTAACGACGCCAAATTTGTGTCCAGCATTGATTGCAATCAGACGTTCAAGCTATTGGCAAAATTCAAGGAGCTATTCAGCGACGAAGTTGGCCCCACAGAAACCATCCAGCGAGTCGTGCTCATGACGCCGGAGAACATTCACCTCAATTCGTTCATGTATGAGCCGATCTTGGATATGTCTGACGAGCATTTGAGGAAGCTCTATAAGGACGTACTCGACCTGAACTGAGGCGCTAAGTTGAAGCCAAATAGGGTTTCATGGGTCTATGCCAAGAAATCACTGACCCGACGTTGCAGGCGCCTCGCGTCCTTTAGTTCGCATTCCCAAATCACTAGCGGCTTCCACCCCAGTGCGGTCAGGGCCTCCAAATTCTTCTTATCGCGTGCCTGATTGCGCTGAAGCTTCGGCACCCAGTAAGCGGCATTCGATTTCGGCGTGTGCGCAATATTGCAGGCGTGAGCATGCCAGAAGCATCCGTGGACAAAGATCACTTTGCGCCGCGAGACAAACACGATGTCAGGTTTCCCCGGAAGGTCCTTTCTGTGCAGCCGGAAACGGAAGCCCATCCCGTGAACCATGCTGCGTACTGCGAGCTCGGGAAGCATCCCCTTGCTGCGGATATGGCGCATGTTCTCACTGCGGTCCACGGCTCACAGCTCCGCAATGATGGCTTGCTCGTAGACCTTTGCGGGCGGCAGGTTGCTGGGAGCGGTAAAGGCAAGAGCGACCTGGTCAATGGTCGTAGTCGATTGCCCGCCAAGTTCGAGTGCACGGATCTGGCCGTCAGGGACGGGAGGCCCTACGTCGTACCACATCAAAGTCACCGACCCCGCCTGCTGATGAATTTCCTCCAGCTTGCCGCCAAGGCGCTCCGCTATCTTGTTGTAGACCGGCGTCGGGCAGATGAAGAAAAGCCCCTTCTGGCAAAGCGGCTCGCGTCGCAGCACATGGCCCTTGTAGATGATCTGCGCCAGAATGCGTTTGTTGACGTTCTCCCAATTCGGACCCGCTGTGCTGTTGCCCTTAAATGCGTTGCCCTCCAAATAAGCCTTACGTTCCGCACGGTAATTCCCGGTGGTATCGATGGACTGCACCTCGATGGCGACAAAACCGAGGAGCTTGGGGACCGCCAGGCGCCTCTAGGAATATGGAGCGGCATCGAGCCCCACAACTCCGTCGATAATTTTCTCTAACTTCTTGTTGCCAATCCGTAAGGGCGCTCGAATCGCCAGTTTTCCCTGAAGATTTCAAGTAAGCTTTGCTATCACACCTCAGGAATGCCTCAAAAATATCGTTCGTAATCATGCGACCGATTATAGATTTTGACTACTTAAAGCGGTGATCACGCCTTCTGCTCGGAAGGACACCTGAGTTCTGCTTCAGAGGGCGGCAATTTGAATCTGTCGAGACGGCCTACCCCCACGGTTTGCCTTTCGTCTTCCTCACGTGCAAGTTTGGCCTGGATAAAGTCGGCGGCTTTTTGGGCCTGCGAAGCGGCGAAAACAAGCAACCGCGAATCCGATTTCAGCCGTGCAATCCACGTCTTTAGATAGGCGGCGGAGTTCTCAAGAGTCTTCTGCTCGATTCCCGCGATGCCGCAGAGCATGGCGGCGGTCATCTCTGCGATGAGTTCCTCCTTCGAGTAGGACTCCGAGCCAAAGGAACCCGGGTTATCGAAGTTCTCTCGGTGCAAGCGTTTTGCGTGCCCCGTGCTGTGGGCTAGTTCGTGAAATTCAGTGGCGTAATACTCTTCCGAGGAGTGAAAGAGACTGCGTGCCGGCATACCGACCACGTCGCTGCTAGGTGAATACCACGCTTTATCGGATTGCTCGAACGCTGGCGGGTTCGGCATGTTCGACACGAGTTGTTCGCACGTTTCGATGGGATCGTTGCTGCGCGCCTCCTGCAGAAGAGAAGCGGGGATGTCGATCCCTTCCGTCTGCGCGAAGTTGAAGACGCTGTAATACCGGAGCAGAAAAGGCCGGGAAGTCTCTTTCTTGCCGTCCTGAGTGGGCGTCTCTTGCTCTTCGCCAACGTTCCAGAAGATGACGGGGGAAGACTTCTCGCCCTTGCGAATCCTCCCGCCCAGCTTCGTTGCCTGATTGAAGGTAAGCCAGAATCGTGACGGGAACCCCTGCGAGGCAAGGGTAAAGACATCGAGTCCCCGATACTCTTTTTGCGTAATGAGGTTTGCGGGAGTTTGACAGGTCCACGGCTTGCGCCAGGGAGCCACGCCGGATTCAAGTTGCTTGATGATTCTCTCGGTGACGATTTCATAGACGCTTGGCATTGCGTTCGCTCCAGTGTGAGTTAGTGCTTTCAGGCCCTTTCAGGGCACAAAAAAACAACATGCTTTACTGGAGGCGGGTTCTGGCCGTGGTACGCGGCTGTCAAGCCCCGAAGCGCATTTCAGCGCAGCCAGGAGGGGCGCGGAAGCGAGCACGGTTGGGGTATGCCGAGCGGAGCTGCACAAGCGGGCTTTACAGTAGGGAGCGGACTACGGCCTATTTTGCGCCGAGTAAAGTATGTGAGAGTTAAGCGACATCCGGAGCTTATGAGAACGGGGCCACGGTCACTGTCGATAGAAACTATTTGAAGGGACTCGACCCGTACTCCTTAAAGCGCTTGTGCAGAATATATGGCACGGAAGCCGTAAATTCTCGCCTCGCGGAAGGGTAAGAGCTAATCACAATTCGAACATCCCGCAGCCACACATTTTGCAGATGGGCGGGTAGCTAGCGCAGCAGAGGCAACGCGAATGAAAGGTTTCATATTTTAAGTAGTTCACGGCCTAGAGCCGAAGGAGAACCACAATGCAATCACCAGAAGATGTAGTAAGAGTTTTTGATGAGTTCATAAGAGGCTTTGCATCCCACGACCTCATTCTTGATGCGCAATCGGAAGCGGCAAAGCAGAATGCGTCGTTGCTGCTCGAATACGTCGTCAAGAAATATAGCTGGGTGACCATCAGCTACTTGCAAGAGGCCGACCAAGTGTTGGGCGCTAAGTTGATTCGCTACGCTGCTCCTAAAGTGAAGACAGCGGACGAACTGGCGCAAGAAGAAGTTCTTCGCCAGAACCGCGACTACTTGGATTCCCTCAAGCCCCAGCCGGATTTCAGCGCGAAGATGCGTGAAGTGCAGCGCAAGAAGGATGAAGAGAAAGCGACGAAGGCGCAAGCCGACGCGAAGGGTCAACTCGCTGTCGCTATAGCAGGCTACCAGTGCTACCGATTGAATGGCGCAGGCATCGACTACACGGCAACCGAGATGGTGCAGAAGGAATTGAACACCGTCGTATCTCGCCTCCCCAATGGGCAGCGCGACTACGTTCGCAATCTCGCAGCGGTGAAGCAGATTATTCTGGAATTGCCCGACCATCCACAAGTCGAGGCTGTCGCACGCATTCTTGAAAGCATCAACGCTCGCTCCGTCAAGTCCCACCAACCAAAAGACTCTTTTGGGGACGAGGTAAGGGAAGTGGGCAAGCTGGGCGGCCTTCGATGAGGGACAAGCAACCTCCGCCATTCACAATTGACTAACAAGCCGTCCGAGAGGGCGGCTTTCCCATTTCCAATCGCGCCACGCACGGCGTGAAGAGAGGAGAGATGACGAAGCGACAGGCAAAACGCAAGGCCGCGCACCATGCTGCGTACTACCGCAAGAATCGCAAGAGGCTTTTGAGGGTGTCAGCGGCGTGGTACCGCAAGAACCGCAAGAAAATCCTGACGAGCGCAGCGGCATATCACCGCAAAAATCGCAAGAAAATCCTGAAACAACGAAAAGAGCACCACAAGACAATGGTCGCAAGACACGCCCGTCTGTTACGACGCCACAAAAAGCAGCTTGCACCGAGAGGCATCAAAGGCCAGCCGATGTCTTTGAAGGCCCACCAGAAGAAACTCTACTTCGCAGATGGCAATTACCGTTAAATGCGACCGAGGCCCAAATACGCAAAGCCAGTTTTCTTGTTAGGAGAGACTTAGCTAAGCGTCAGCACGAGGCGGCGGTTAAGGAAAAGAGACGTGCGCTAGGTTCTCACGGCGTTAAGTTTTAGCTTTCCTCGTCAGGGGCGAGGATTCGGGGCCGTCTTGCTCTTTCGCGAGTAGCAAGATGGCCTCATTTATTTTTGTGTTCGGCCAAAGCGCCGGAAGGAAGAGAGGATGGCACTCAGCAAAAGCAATAAAGGGGCGCTGGCAGAATACCGTGTTACATGACGAGATACGTCTCAGAGAACCGAGAGAAAATTGCGAAAAACAAAGCGGCACAGGGCCGCACAATGCAAGGCAGACACACTCACTTGTTGCAACGACATAAATATAAACTCGCGCCGAGAGGCGTAGAAGGTCGTCCGATGTCGCTGAAAACCCACCAGAAGAAGTTGTACTTCGCAGACGGACGAGAGCGTCCGTCCCAAGGAATAGCGAAGGTCCGCATCGGCGGGGACACCTAGCCCCCGCAACGCAACAGAGACCATACAAGATGGATTCGTGGGATCGCGAAGCTTCGTGCCATGTCACCAGAACATCTACGACAAATTCCCATCCCTTCCGGCAAACCGAAAAGGATGGGAATCCAGCGCTGATCTTCTTCCGAAGGCAGTGCGGAAAGCAGCTTCAGAAGTTGGTTAGCGGCGAAATGATGATCGAGTCCAAGTTGGGAGCGTAATTGCCGGGATTGCTGAATTCAATCTGGTTGGACCCCGCATGAAGCGGCACTTGAATCACGGTGCTGGTTGGCGTACCGAAACTGTACCCGTTCAGGGCGACTTCCTGCGCAGTATTCCCGTTGACCGAGATGAAGAACGATCGTTGTCCCTGGGTCATGTAATCGATCTCCATCTGGTAAGTTCCTGTCGAGGGCACGACCACATTCTCGAAGGTGACGGTGCTTTGCGCGTTGCCGCCCAGGTTGCCCACCGCAGCCAGGCCGGAGCAGTTTCCGCAAAAACCCGCCGACGTCGCCGCCGCGCCACTCAGAGTCGCATTCTCCGCCTCATAGACGGTAAAGGCCGGATACGGTTCGTTGCCGTCTCCGCTGATAATGATGCGGTCCATGTCCGGCGGATAGCTCGTCGGGTTTCCAAACTGGATGCTGTTCGTCCCCGCGTTTAAACGAACTGGAATCGTGGTCGGGAACGGGAGGTTCGAGCTTCCGCCGCTCAGATTCAGCGTAATATCCGGCCCATCGTTGACATTGATGATGAACGAGCGGGTGCCGGTCGTCATCGAATCGACTTCCATCCGGTACACGCCCGCCTTTGGGACGCTCACGTTGAAGATGGCATAGTTGGCCGCGCCAATGCCGAGGTACGTCAGCTTGTAGCCACTCGCGCAGGTGGAACATGAGGAGAGCTGCGCTCCGCCGTGCAGCGTCGCCGTTGCCGCCCCGTAAATCTGTGACGGCGGCACGGGGGCCTGGCCGACGGCCTTGACCTTGAACAGGCGCGCTCCATGTCCCGGCAGCACGCTGGAGAAGGACTGGAAGAAAGGCCCCAGTTCAGCATGGCTCCAGAGGTCCCTCATCCCGACCGCGTTGAGGAATCCGAGATCCTTCCAGCCAACGGTCACATTTGTAGGAAAGGCGTTGAGGTTGAAGATCGCGACGTAGTAGCTGCCGTTTCCAAGGTTCGAGACCCACACGGGTGTAAAGCCCCCCGTAACCTGCTTTGCCGGATGCCCGGACTGATCGACGGCCAGGACTTCATCATTGGTGAGCAACTGTTTGCCGTAGGTGGTCAGGTTCGTCAGGTCTCCGCCGAGATAAAGCGGAGCATTGGCCATCGCCCATAGAGTCATCGCGGTCTGCTGTTCGGTATTCGTAATGCCGTCGGTGGCTCCATTGCCGACCTCAAGCGAGTCGAGATCGTTCCAGCCCAGCGTGGGACCGGAAGCGCTCTCCCATCCGATCAAATCGTAAAAGCGAAGCAGAACGCGCTGCCATTCGGTCAAATTCGGACAGTCTCCTTCGCACTCGACGTCGCCTTCAATGCGGCGCGCATTCGCGTTCTGCTGCCAGTCGCTCAGGTAGTCCTCATCGAGCGCCCAGGAGAGCGTAAGCCAGATAGGGCGTCCGCTCAGCGCAATGGCTTTGGAATAAGCCTGAACATCGGGGATGTTGTTGATGTTGAGATTGTTGTTGTACGAGCCGGGAGTTACCGAGTCGAGCTTGATGAAATCGATGCCCCACGATGCATACAGGTTGATGATGGAGTTGATGTACTCCTGTGCCCCCGGCTTGGTGAAATCGATCTTGTAGCCGTAGCCAAATCCGTTACCTACCGTGAGCGGCTGCGCTACGATGTCCTTAGCATGATACTGCGTACCGAAAATAGGCAGATTTTGAGAGTAAACCGACGTGCCAATTCCGGGGAGCAGATAGATACCGACTTTTTGCCCGTTGGCATGGATGTGCTGAATCATGTCCAGAAAATGCGCGAACGCAGTCGTGTTCCAGAGCGTGCGACCGTACTGATCGCTGTTGCCGCTCCAGCCCGCATCGAGGTTGATGTAACGGAAGCCATGAGCTTCGAGGCCGGACGAGCGCATCGCATCGGACTGCGCGAGAATATTCTGCTCATTCATTACAGAACTGGAGGGCACAATCGTCTGCTCGCTGAACGTGCTCCAGCCCAGGTATGGCCTCTGGCCGACGTCGTTTACCTGCGCAAAGCCGCACTGCGGTGCTCCCACGAGTCCACACAGCAAGAAAACCCAAAGGGCAACGAACCGGTAATTCCGCAGCCGAAATAAACAATATGGGACCGGCTGGTCGGCGTTTTTGTACTTCCCAAGGTCAAGTGTTGCTGTTCGCATGTGATCGCCTCACGGGCTTGGGCGCGGTTATGCTAGTACGAACATACTAATGGATGTCAAGCGTTTTGTTGCTCTTTGAATGCTCATATATAGGAATATTGACGCATTAGTTGGATAATGAAGCGCGGCGGGCGCTCATCCTCGGTATCTGAGCGCTCTAAATGGCCGACCACGGCCGGAGTTCCGCTCCTTCTCGCGGATGACTCTTGCGCTGTTGGTTTGCGATCCTGACAATTCCCCTCACGGAAAGAGTTCATTGATGGGCGTAGCAAGTAAGGAAGCGCGACTGTCAGGGGCAGCCGCTCTTCACGAAAAGTTTTGGTGTAAAAGTTCGGGGCAGCACAAGCAGTACTGCGACCATCGCCCTTGAACACGACTCCCAGGGCAATCCGTTCAGCAACTCAAGCAACTGGTAGCCGATGCCCGCCCTGCACCGGGCCTTCCTGCGCTCCCGAGACAACTGTAAGCGTGGGGGAAGGGGGCGCGCGGATTCGATGCGTCGTCGTGGTTACCAGCGGCGGAGCAAAACTCCGGCGTGCCTCTGAAACATCGTCGCCGTGCTTTTAAGATGCGAGGTGCTCATCCCGGCCATATCCGCAATCGCCTGCAGCGAGAGGTCACTACGCAGGCTCTCCTCGATATAGGGCTGCACTTGATGTAGCTTGTGCCGGGGCATACTACTTTCCGCCAGCGAATTGCTCTCGGTCACCGAACTATGGTTCCGCAACAATTGCACGTTACATTGGGCAGGTTGATTTTGCTAACCATGGTTTCCGAAAACCCGGTATAAATTGGGAAAAGGTTGGAAAAGGTTGGAAAAGACATTCCGCTGCTACATTGCTTTTGGCCGGACTTGAAGAAAGGCTGCGTAAAGAATGCGGGGGACGACGAGACTCGAGGTCGCCCTGCCGTGACAGAGTGGCAGTTTGCTAGAACTTAGTGATACTTAACGGCGCTGACAGCCCGTCATTGGTATTCTAAGGAATCCTTTAGGGCGACTTATTGGACCCTAATCGGACCCAGGTTTTCCCGCAGCCTATGTTTTGGACCCGACATCATATCCCTCCACTTCAACGAGTCCACGCGTCCATGCGCTCTCGTACCTCTTTATGTTCACTATTTAGATGCGGACGCATCCAGTTCACGAACCGACCAATCTTTGCCAAGTCCAACTGATCAGGCCGTAGCGCGATGTTGGCTCCGAAAGTATGCGTGGACACATCCACTACAGGAACAAAGGAAAACCCCGAACCAACATTTTCCGCAGCGTGATGTCGGACCACGTAACCGCCGATCAAATACCCAAGAGTGCCTCCAACTAGTGTTCTGTCCCATAAATAACTGGCATTAGTATTGCTGGGAATATGGGCATCTCCCCTGCACAATGGAGGTGCCTATGGCGATGGGACGGCCGAAAGCGGTGTTGGTTTTGGATGCGGAGCTGCGCGAACAGCTGGAAAGCTTGGCCAACTCGCGTTCTCTTCCGGCTGGGCTCGTGCGTCGGGCCAAGATTATTTTGCTGAGCGCTTCTGGGAAGACGAACGTGGAAATTGCGCGGCAACTGGAGACGAGCAAGGTCACGGTAAGTCTGTGGCGGTGCCGATTTCTCAGACAGGGGGTGTCCGGACTCTACGACGAGTTACGCCCGGGCCGCCCACGCCCGATTAGCGACGAGCGAGTGGCACAATTAGTTCGCAAGACGCTGAAGACGAAACCCAAAGCCGGAACGCACTGGAGTATCCGGCAAATTGCCGACGAGACCGGAGTATCGAAATCGACGGTGCACCGCATCTGGCAAGCGTTTGGCTTGCAGCCGCATCGGCAAAAACAGTTCAAGCTTTCGAGCGATCCATTTTTTGTAGAAAAGGTACGGGATATTGTAGGGCTGTACTTGAATCCACCGGAAAATGCAGTGGTTTTGTGCGTAGATGAGAAGAGCGGAATTCAGGCGCTGGAACGCACCCAGCCGATGTTGCCGCTGGGCTTGGGTTATGTCGAAGGAGTGACCCACGATTATCGACGCCACGGAACCACCACGCTGTTTGCCGCACTGGACACGGCGAACGGCAATGTGCTCGCGAAATGTCGACCGCGTCACCGGCATCAGGAGTATCTGAGTTTTCTCCGGGAGATTGAAAAAAACGTGCCGAAAAACTTGGAGGTGCACATCATCGTGGATAATTACGCCACGCACAAGCATCTGCGAGTTAAACGCTGGTTTGCTACACGGCCACGGTTCCATGTGCACTTCACTCCCACCTATGCCTCCTGGCTCAATCAGGTGGAGATCTGGTTCAACCGTATTACGCAACAAGCCATTCGCCGCGGAACGTTCAGTAGCGTGAAAGACTTGGTCGAGAAAATCGATCACTACGTCCAGAATTCCAACCGCCGAGCGCAGCCGTTTGTCTGGACCGCAACGGCGGATTCAATCTTCGCTAAAGTCGAACGACTATGTGAACGTATTTACGGGACAGCACACTAGGATGAATTGGTCGAAACGACGGCGGTAATTTATAGAGTAAGTCGTGGTGGTTTAGCAGTCTAGGGGTTCGACAATCCGTCAGGCTTATTAGTTACTTCGGGAGCGGCCAATTCCCGACACGACGAAATCGCGACTATCACGAAGTCAATGCCCGATAACGCGCGAAGCGGAAATTGACCCACTATCGGAACA